>Ga0209189_1000154_pt1 | contig 59111 bp, 40 predicted proteins | sample C_130820_EF_Meta_FD_187308 | JGI IMG/M metagenome (GOLD analysis project Ga0209189, IMG submission 187308) | Freshwater microbial communities from Lake Croche, Canada to study carbon cycling - C_130820_EF_MetaG (SPAdes) (version 3) | ecosystem: Environmental > Aquatic > Freshwater > Lake...
GGCGCGGAGGGGAGTCCCGCAGCAGGTGCTCTATCCCGGCAAGGTGACGCCGGAAACGTTTGCGAAGATCAGCGACCTGCTCGTGAGCCGCTACTTTGCCCATCCGTCGTACTGGCGGATCGATGGCAAGCCCTACTTTTCGGTCTACGATCTGCAGAAGCTCGTCGAGAGCTTCGGCGACGTGGCATCGACGCGCAAAGCCATTGACGCCCTGCGGGCCAAGGCCGTGGCGGCGGGAATGCCCGGGGTGCACGTCAATGCCGTGGCCTGGGGCACGCCGATCCTTCCTGGTGAGACGACCCCGTCGGATCCCGCGAAATTGATCGCGGATCTCGGCTTCGATTCGGTGACGAGCTACGTCTGGATCCATCATGCGGCGATGCCGAATCAGCAGACCGACTACGACGTCGTCCGCGACGGCTACATGAACTACTGGGACGAGGCCAAGCGCCGCTATGCCGTGCCCTTCTTCCCGAACGTGACGATGGGCTGGGACTCGAGCCCTCGGGCCCATCAGGACGATGCCTTCGACAACTCGGGTTATCCCTTCATCAACACGATCAGCGGCAACACGCCGGCACGTTTCCAGGAGGCCCTCGCGCTGACCCGGCGGCGTCTGCTCGCCGAGCCGACCGGCCCGCGGGTCGTCACGATCAACAGCTGGAACGAGTGGACCGAGGGCAGCTACCTCGAGCCCGATACCGAACACGGCATGGCGTATCTTGAGGCCGTGCGGGCCGTCTTTGGCGCACACTGAGCGGCCGGCGGTGCAGGAGGGAATACGGCATGAACTCGGTGGCGGGCAGTTTTCGGTATCTGCCTTCTCGGCCGCGCGATGAACAGTGGGGACTTCACGTTTCGGGTGCGGGCTGGGCCGAAGTGCCGCCGGCTTGCGTGTATCCCCCGCCGGGCCATCCCGAGCTCTACGATTTCTCGTTCGAGCGCGGCCGGAAGTTGCCCGGGTACCACCTGGTCTTCATTGCCTCGGGGAGCGGCGTCTTCGAGACGGAAGCCCGCGGCGAGGTGCGCGTAGCGGCCGGGGCCGTGCTGCTCCTTTTCCCGGGCATGTGGCACCGCTATCGGCCCGACCCGGGCACCGGCTGGCGCGAGTATTGGGTGGGATTCAGCGGCGACTGGATCGACGGCATCGCGCAGCACCGTTTTCTCGCGACCAGCGCGCCCGTACTCGAAGTCGAGTCCGTCGCGACGTTCCAGGCCACGTTTGATCGGCTCATCGATCGAGTGTGGTCGGCGCCGCCGGGCTTCGCGCACCTGATCACCGCCGACGTCGTGGAACTGCTGGCGCTCCTCGTGGCCGCGACCGGTGAGGAGACGCAGCATCTGATCATGCAGGGTCCGCGCGACGTTACGTCGCTCACCGACCCGCTGGTCGCGAAGGCGCTGCAGCTCATCTGGAGCGGTCAGCATACGAAGCTCACCGTGGCGGCGATTGGGAAGCAGCTGAAGACGACACCTCGTTCGCTCGAGCGCCGGTTCAAGCAGTCGCTCGGTCGCACCGTGAAGGAAGAGATCCTGAGCTGCCGGCTCGATCGCGTGCGGCGGCTGCTCGCCGACACCGATATCTCGATCACGGAGCTCGTTGCTGCCAGCGGCTTCACGAGCGCCGATGCGCTCACGCGCGCGGTGCGAAAGGTCCACGGTGTGGCGCCGTTGAGGCTCCGGCGGCAACTGCGGCAGGAGCGCACACACAATCGTGATTCGACGGCATGAGACGCTCTGCGGCGATGAAAAACCGCACTATGCGACGCGCTTTCGGCGGGATGCGACAGGCATCGAGGCAGCTCACGTGATCCGTGAAAAAAGTTGTAAAAAAGATCGCCAGAGCTTTGACGAGCACTGTCTGCGGTGATACGATCCGCTTGGTCGGGGAGATCCAGCGTTTCTGCGAGCACGATCAACTTCTTTTTTCGTTGAGCAACGTATGAAAACCAAAACCATCCTCTCGCTGACGTATTCACTCGTGTTCGTGGCCGTCGTCGGACCGGCAAGTGCTGGGTTGATCGTCACGAATGGCGCCTTCCAAGATCTGACCGGTCTGACCGCTCAAGGTGGCGGGTGGTACAACGGCGTCCCCGCCGGATGGAACGGCATCAATGCGACCTTCACGGTATACGACACCGGCTCCACCGACGTCGCCAACTTGGGACAACTGGCGGGTGATGGTTCGTCCCCCGCCCTTTTTCTCTCGCAAAGCGTCGGAACTACGGACGTCACAGGAAACGTGACCCTGACATTTGACCTGCCTGGAACATTTGGTACCGGTTACAACGTCGGTGCAGGGATCTACGCCGGGCCATTCACGAACGGAACCAACTACGCATTTGCCCAATTCGTCAACGTCACTGGCGCTCAGACGCTCACCACGTCGTCGCCCGTCGCTGCGGGCACTCCGCTCTCGATCGCCTTCTATGTGGTCACACCGGCCACACCGCCAGCTCTTGACAATGTCGCGATTGCGCAAGTTCCCGAGCCCGGCACATGGGCGATGCTCACCGCCGGAGTAGCCTGCGCCGCGTTCCTGCGCCGTCGTTCAAGGCGGGCTTGATCGCGACGGCGTGATGCCGTTCATGCAGTTGAACGGCTACACCCACGCACCGGCACAGCGACACCGGCGCAGGTGCCCGGCATATTCTCGCTCGAGCCATCCTCCAGCCTGTTGAGCGTGGAGCGAGCAGCCGAAGAGTAATCGACATGTCGATGTTCCGGGTCGGATGTGTGGCGGTTGTGCTGTGCAACGTGTCGGTCGCCATGGCCGAGTCGCTCGAGGAAGGCTTTGCCCGGCCCCCCGCGGCGGCGATGCCCGGTGTGTGGTGGCGCTGGATCGACGGGAACGTCACCCGCGAGGGCATCAGCCGCGACCTTTCCGAGATGGCTCGCAAGGGGATCCGCAGCGTCGACATCTTCGACGTCAGCGGCGGCTTGCCTGCGGGGCCGGCCGGGATGATGGGGCCGCAGTGGCGGGAGCTCTTCCAGCACACGCTCACCGAGGCCGCGCGGCTGGGCATCGAGGTGCGGCTCACGGCCGCAGCCGGCTGGGGCATGGGCGGGCCGTGGATCGATGCCAAGCACGCCACCAAGAAGCTCGCCTATGCCGAGATCCAGGTGCAGGGGCCGGCGCGGATCACCCAGGCTCTGCCGAAGCCGGCGGGGAGCGAGTTGTTTTACGACGACGTGGCGGTGGTCGCCTTCCGAGAGCCTGACGACGCGCCGCCGCGGCCGGCGCAGGTCACGGCCAGTTCCGAAGTTGGCAACTACTGCACCGACGAGAAGAACTTTCCCGTCGAGGACGTCGCCGACGGCGATCCGCAAACGTGCTGGAAGCCTAAGGCTGCCCCCACTGCCGACGCGCCGCAGTGGGTCGAGGTGCGGTATCACGCGCCGCTGGTAGCAACGGCGCTGCACGTCGCGTCGCCCGCAGGTGCCGGGCCGCGCACGTGCGATCTCGAGGCAGCTGCCGACGGCGCTCCGTTCACGAAGGTCGCCGACTTCGTTCTCGAGGCCGGCGCGACCAAGACGCTCGAAATCCCTCCCACCGACGCGCGGGCCTTCCGGCTGCGGATCACGTCGGCCCACGTGCCAGACGTCCGGCTCGCCGAGTTTGGCGTGCTGCGGCAGGGGGATCGGCCCCGTGTGCAACCGGGCATCAAGTGGTGGATGTTCAAGTCGGGGAAGCGTGCCTTCTGGGACTGGCCTGCGGCGGGGCCGGCGGTGCTTCGAGAGGAATACGCCGAGCCCGACGTGGCGGACTGCCGGAGCGCCGACACGATCGAACTGACGCAGTCGATGGATGCGGCCGGCACGCTCACCTGGGACGTGCCGCCCGGCCGCTGGGCGATCGCCCGCTTCGGCGCGACGCTCGTGGGCGAGCCGCCCCGCGTGATGAGCGCGGCGATCTCCGGCGGCTACGAAGCCGACCCCTACAGTCCCGCAGCAGCCGACCTGCTCTACGACAAGACGATCGGCGTCGTGCTCAAAGACGCCGGCCCGGCGGCGCGGTCGGCCTTGAAGGGCGCGTTTCTCGACAGCCACGAGATCGGCGCGGCGGCGTTCGGCATCCAAGGCACGTGGACCGACGGCTTTCGCGATACATTCCGCAGGCAGGCCGGCTACGACCTCGTGCCCTACCTGCCGGCGATGGCCCGGCGCGTGGTGGACGGCCGCGACGAAACCAACCGCTTTTTCTGGGACTATCGCCGAGCGCTCGCCCAGTGCTATCTCGATTTCTATGCGCGGATCACGGAGCGGGCCCATCGCGACGGCCTCGTGATGCGGGCGGAGAACGGCTACGGATCGTATCCATTTCCGCATATCGACGGGCTGGCCGCGTATGGCCGCGTGGACGAGCCGATGGGGGAGTTTTGGTTCAACGACGGTAGTCCGTGGGGAGTCGTCATGAAGCAGCACTATCGCTACGTCGACTCCGTCCGCACCGCCGCCTCGGCCGCTCGGATCTACGGCAAGCCGCTCGTCGTGGCCGAGTCGCTCACGATCGTCGACGGCACGCGGCATCCGCCCTCCGCCTGGAAGGCCGAGCTCGACGCGCAGTTCGCCAACGGCGTGAACGCCGCCATGATCCACCTCTGGTCGCACCAGCCCGACGTCCACGCCCGGCCGGGCCTGTTCACGTTCGACGCGCTCAACGCCAACATGACCTGGTGGGAGCGGAGCGACGCCTTCCTCGACTACCTGGGCCGCTGCCAGTTTCTGCTCCGCCAGGGGCGCAGCGTGGCCGACTGCTGCTACTTCTTCGGAGAGGACACGGCCCAGTTCGTGCCCGGCCGCGGGCAGGTGCAGCCCACTTTGCCTTCGGGCTACGATTTCGATGGCATCAACGCCGAGGTGATCCTCACGCGGCTCGCCTGCCATAACGGCCTGGCGACGCTGCCCGACGGACAGTCGTATCGCTATCTCGTGCTGCCCGCCGCCGCCGGCTGGCCCGTCACGCTGCCGGTGCTCGAGAAGCTCGCCGGCCTCGTGGCCGAGGGGCTGACCGTGATCGGCCCGCGGCCGGGGCCGTCGCCGCGGCTGCTCGACTCGGCGGCGGACCGCGCGCAGCGGGAGGGCATCATCCGCGCGCTGTGGGGCGACGACGCCGCGACTCGCGGCGTGCGACGGATAGGGAAGGGCCGCGTGGTTGCGGGTGTGCCGCTCGCCGAATTCCTCACCGCAGAAAAGCTCGCGCCCGACGTCGCGGCCCGCGGCGAGGCCGACCCCGGCTGGGCAAACGTCACGTGGGCCCATCGACGCGACGCGGGCACCGACATCTACTTCCTCGCGAACTCCGGCACTGCTGCGGTGCGGCAGGTGGTGTCGTTTCGCATCTCGGGCTCGAGGCCGGAGGCGTGGGATCCGCTCACGGGCACGCGTCGCGATGTGCCGGAGTGGTCGGCCGAGGCAGCCGTGACGCACGTGCCGCTGCGGCTCGAACCGTCGGGCTCCTTGTTCGTGGTGTTTCGTGGTTCGGGCAAAGTTGACTCAGCGCCGCCACGCGGTCCCGCACCCACGAATGAAGACGTCCCTGATTGGAAGCCGGTGCTCGAGGTTGCGGGCCCGTGGCAGGTGACGTTCGCCCCGCAGGTGTCGGGGAAGGGGGGGCAGCCGCCGACAGCCGCGTCATTCTCCGCCACGTTCGATGACCTGGCCGACTGGACGACGAGAGCAGAGTCGGAGATCCGGCATCACGCAGGCGAGGCCACCTACCGCACGACGCTCGTCGTGCCTGAGTCGCTGCTTCAGGCCGCCGTGTCGCTCGCCCTCGATCTCGGCACGGTCAAGGAGATCGCCACGGTGCGGCTCAATGGGAAGCCACTGGGCACGGTGTGGTGTCCGCCCTGGCGGGTGGCCGTGGGCGACGCGCTCCGGTCGGGTGAAAACCGGCTCGAGATCGACGTCGTGAACCTGTGGCGGAATCGCCTGATCGGCGACGCCACGAAGCCCGCCGACGAGCGTGTCACCAGCACCACGCTCGTGGTCACCGCAACCGAGCCACTGCTGCCCTCCGGCCTCCTCGGCCCGGTACGGCTCGTCCGGGCTTCGGGCATCGAGGCCGCGGGTGGAGCGCCTCCAGGGCGTTGAGGCTTTTCAAACAGTGACCGGGGAAGGCTACCGCCTCGGTTGAACCCACGCTGGGCGCAGCCTGCTCCGCTAAGACCAGCCGTACGAGCCGGTTTTGCCGGCCGGCGACTGGGACATGAACCGGTGATCGTCATCGACACCCATGTCCTGGTGTGGTGGCTGACTCGTGCCCCGGGCCTGTCGCGGAGGGCCGAGCGGACGCTCGCGGCCCATGGCGATCCTGGCCAGATCGTTGTTTCCGCAATCAGTCTGCTTGAAATCGCGACTGCGATCCGCCGCGGTCGGCTGCGACTGAGCATGCCGTTGGGCCAGTGGCTGGCGGACATGAACAGCCTGCCCGAAATCAGGGTCGAGTCGGTCTCCGCCGACATCGCCGTCCTCGCCGGCGGTTTGGCGGAACCGATGCACGGCGACCCGGCGGACCGGCTCATCGTGGCCACGACCTCCACGCTGGGAGTGCCGTTGGTGACCGGAGACAAAAAACTTCGGGCATGCCGGGGCGTCAAAACGATTTGGTGAGCCAGGACATCCACTTCCCGCCCGCCGGAAAACGGGTAGCCTGCCGACATGCAGGCAGGATTCGGCTATACGCTCGAGGCGACGGACGGGGCGGCCCGCGCGGGCACGCTCGCGACGTGGCACGGCAACGTGCCGACGCCGCTCTTCATGCCGGTGGCGACGCTTGCCACCGTGAAGGGGGTCGATATCGGGCGGGTGGCCGAGACCGGCGCCGGGATGATCCTCGCCAACACGTATCACCTCCACCTGCGGCCCGGCGAGGAGATCGTGGCCGAGGGGGGCGGCCTCGCACGCTTCATGGGCTGGAACGGCCCCACGCTCACCGACTCGGGCGGGTTTCAGGTGTTCAGCCTCGCGAAGCAGGTGAAGGTGACGGAGGAAGGGGCCTTTTTTCGGTCGCACCTCGACGGCTCGCCCATCGACCTCACGCCGGAGCGGGCCATCCATATTCAAGAGCGGCTCGGGGCCGACGTCGCCATGCAGCTCGACGAGGTCGTCGCGCTGCCGGCCGAACGCGATCGCGTCGAGGCCGCGATGCGGCGGTCGCTCCGCTGGGCCGAGCGGTGCCTGGCGGCGCGCACGCGGCCCGACCAGGCGCTGTTTGGCATCGTGCAGGGGGGCCTCGACGGCGACTTGCGGCAGGAGAGCGCCGAGGTTCTGCGGCAGTTGCCCTTTGAGGGGTACGCGGTCGGCGGGCTCTCGGTCGGCGAAGGGCCGGAGGCGATGGGGCAGGCGCTGCGTGCGACCACGCCGCACCTCCCGGCCGACAAGCCGCGGTATCTGATGGGCGTCGGCCAGCCGCAGGACATCGTGAACGCCGTGGCCGCCGGGATCGACATGTTCGACTGCGTGCTGCCGACTCGCTGCGGCCGCAACTCGCTCGTGTACACGTTCGCCGGGCAGGTGCGGCTCAGGAACGCCTGCCATGCCCGCGACGAGCGGCCGCTCGAGGAGGGCTGCCCCTGCCTGGCCTGCCGGCACAGCCGCAGCTACATCCGGCACCTGTTTCTGGCCGGCGAGATGCTGGGGCCGATCCTGGCCTCGATTCACAATCTCACGTTCTACCAGCGGCTCCTCGCACGCCTGCGCGACGCGATCACGACCGGATCGTTCGCGCGGCTCGCAGCCGACCTGCTGCCGAGGTTCACCGCCGCGGACACGTGACCGGCCGCACCGCCTCCGGAGCCTGTGATGCAACACGGGCCACGCGGGCCTGCCCTTGTCCCTGGCGCATCGCGGCCGATACATTTGCGGCTTCGCGCCCCCGAATGCACGGCCACCCATGCAGCAGCCGCCGAACCCCCTCGAAATTCTCATCTCCTACCTGCCGTTCGTGCTGGTGATGGCGGCCGCCTGGTTTCTGCTCTACAAGCCCGAGCGGGAGCGGATGAAGAAGCAGCAGGAACTGCTCGCCGCGCTCAAGAAGAACGACCGCGTGCTCACCTCCGCCGGCATTTACGGCACCGTGGCCAACGTGGACCGCGGCGCCGACAAGGTCTCGCTCAAGGTGGACGACTCGGAAAACGTGCGGCTCACCGTCACGCTGGCGAGCATCTCGAAGGTGCTCTCCGACTCGGACGACGGCGCCGCCCCGGGAGCCTGAAGCCGCCCCCTGACCGATCTCACGGAGTCTCGCAGAGGATGGAATTCGCCATGGACAGTCTCGCCTTCACGAACCACCTTCTCGCCCAGGTCGGCGCGGTCGCCACGGGCACGGCCGGCGCCGTCGCCACCCCGGCGGCCGCGCTGCCCCCGGTGTGGCGGGAGGGATGGTTTCTGTGGCTGCTCACGCTCCTCGTCATCGCGGTGCCGACGTTCGTCGCCTGGCTGATCGCGAAGCAGTTCCGGGCGAGCGACATGTGGGCCCGGATCGCGGCGGTGCTCGTCGCGCTCACGGCCGGCATCGTGATCATCGCGCTCGGCTGGCCGCCACGGTTGGGAATCGACCTCAAGGGAGGCGTGATTCTCGTGTACGAGGTCGACGCGTCCAAGCAGGCGGCGAAGACCGCCGAGGCGGGGGCCGAGGGGCGGGCCGCCGCGGCCATCGACATGGACAAGCTCGTGGCCGCCGTCAGCCGGCGTGTGAACCCGGGCGGCCAGAAGGAGGTCACGGTCCGGCGCTACGGCCTCGACCAGCTCGAAGTGATCGTGCCCGACGTCGATCAGGCCGAGGTCGATCTCATCAAGCGGATCGTGTCGAGCGCCGGCGTGCTCGAGTTTCGCATCACGGCCAACCCGGAGGATCCGCGGCACAAGCGGGTCGTCGAGCTCGCCGCCGGCACCTCCGGAACCACGGTGCTCGACGGCGGGAACGCGATCGGCCGCTGGGTGCAGCTCGACACCGCGAAGATGAACCCCGCCGAGGACCGCGGCCTCGTCACCCGCACGATGCCCGATGGCCGGGTGGAGGTGCTCGTGGTGCTCGATCGGTTCAACGTCACCGGCGGCTTCCTGTCGCGGGCGGCTTCGAGCTACGACAACAACCTCCAGCCCTGCGTGAATTTCTCGTTCAACTCGGCCGGGGCGGCCCTGTTCGGCACGCTCACCGGACAGAACCTGCCCGATCCCGCCAACAGGCTCACGAGCCGGCTGGGCATCGTGCTCGACGACACGCTCCTCTCGGCCCCCACGATCCGCAGCGCGATCTCCGGCGACGGCCAGATCACCGGCAGCTTCAAGCAGGCGGACGTCGATTTTCTCGTGGGGGTGCTCAACGCCGGCAGCCTGCCCGCGGCCCTCCAGAGCGAGCCGATCAGCGAGCAGAAGATCAGTCCGCAGCTGGGGGCCGACACGATCCGCTCGGGCGCCCGTGCGATGCTCCTGGCCACGATCGTCGTGCTCGCGTTCATGCTCGCCTATTACCGGTTCTCGGGGTTCGTGGCCGACCTCGCGGTGCTCCTCAACATCGTGCTGGTGCTCGCCCTCATGATCTCGATCAAGGCGGCCTTCACGCTCGCCGGCCTCGCCGGCCTCGTGCTGTCCGTCGGCATGGCGGTGGACGCCAACGTCCTGATCTACGAGCGCATGCGCGAGGAACTGGACCGCGGCGCCGGCGTGCGGACGGCGATCCGCAACGGCTTCCAGCGGGCCTTCTCCACGATCCTCGACTCGAACCTCACGACCGTCATCACGGGCATCGTGCTGTTCGCGATCGGCACCGATCAGCTGAAGGGGTTCGCCGTCACGCTCGTCCTCGGCCTGGCCCTGAACCTGTTCACGGCCGTGTTCTGTTCGCGGGTCGTGTTCGATCTGGCCGAGCGGAACCGGTGGATCACCACGCTCTCGATGGCCAGGCTGTTCGGCCAGCCGAACTTCCAGTTCGTGAAGTGGATGGTGCCAGCGGTGATCGGTTCGGCGCTCTTCATCCTGCTCGGCCTGCTCGCCGCGGCGCAGCGAGGCCAGGGGCTCTTCGACATCGACTTCACCGGCGGCACGAGCGTGCAGGTCGCCTTCAAGCCGGGGCAGGCGCTCGACATCGCCGAGGTGCGGAAGGCGGTGGCCGACCTGCCCGACGCCGCCGTCAGCGCCGTGACATCCGCCGATGTGGCTCCCGGGCTGCGCTACAAGATCGACACGTCGCTGCGCGACGACGACGCCTCGGACGGCAACGACGTGGAGGCGGTGCTACGGAAGGCATTCCCGGGCCGGCTGGCCACCTACTCGATGGGGTTCGGCGAGATCGCCTCAGTCGCGAAGGATGGCAAGCCGGACGTGGGCGGACTCTCGACCGTGGTGCCGCTCGATTTCCCCGAGAAGATCAACCTCGTCACGCTCCGTTCGACGATCCAGGCGGCGCTCGAGGCGGAGGGGCTGGCCGACAAGCCGTTCGAACTCGAGGCCGAGGGGATGACGAGCCGGATGAAGCCCTACCGCACGTGGGCCCTCTCGACCTCGCTCGAGCCCGACGTCGCCCGCAGGGTTCTGGAGCGGGTGGCGAAGCGGCTCAACGACACCCCGGTCTACCTCTCGGCCAACTCGATCGGCGGCAAGGTCGCGGGCAACACGAAGGTGACCGCGGTCTACGCCCTGCTCGCGAGCCTGCTGATGATCGTGCTCTACGTCTGGCTGCGGTTCCAGAACGTCGCATTCGGCCTGGCGGCGGTCGTGGCGCTCGCCCACGACGTGCTGGTGACGATCGCCTGCCTCGCGCTCAGTCGCTACGTGGCACCGTTCATGGGCTGGGCCCTGGTGGACGACTTCAAGATCAGCCTCGACGTCGTCGCCGCGCTGCTCACGATCATCGGCTTCTCGATCAACGACACGATCGTGATCTTCGACCGGCTGCGGGAGTTGCGCGGGAAGAGCCAGTACGTCACGGCGGCCATGATCGACAAGGCGGTGAACCAGACGCTGAGCCGCACGATCCTCACGTCGGGCACCGCATTCCTCGCGACCCTCATCCTCTACCTGTTCGGCGGTCAGGGCATCCACGCCTTCGCCTTCGCGATGTTGGTCGGCATCATCACCGGCAGTTACAGCACGATCTACATCGCCTCGCCGATCGTGCTCTGGCTGCAGCATCGGTTCGGCCTGGGCGAACCGGCCCCCGCCGTGGCAAGGGCCGCCGGGGCGGCCTGAAGCCCTGGAAGACCCTGCGGAGGATGACCGTTGTGCCGGCCGCGCGTCCGCCCGGGGCGCCGTGACCACGGCCGGATTCCCGGCCCGCGGCGCGGCTGGCGGCCATAGTTGCGAGACAGCCTCGAGTCGAGGGTCCGCAATGGGCATCGTTCACACGCTTCGGTTCGCCGTCGGGCTCGCCATGGTGACGGCGGGGATCGTCGCGGCGGCTCCGTATGCCGCCGATCTCGCAGCCGCTCACGGACGGATGCGGACGGTCATTCCGGCGCCGGAGACCGCCGCCTGGGTGCGGGAAGCGACGCTCGCGCGGGGGAACGGCCGATCCGGGCCGGAACACGCGGGGAACGCCGAGTTCCCCACGCCTTCAGGCGACCTGCCGCACTGGCCGGCACTGGAACCGTCGGGAGAGCCGGACAACCACTCGCCTCCGCTGGTTCCCAGGGCCGACTATCGGCCTCCGGAGCCCCCCGCGATGCTGCCGCCGGTGACGGCGGATCTCGCGCGGGCGACGCCCGCACTGGCCGCGGCCTACCGTTCCACGCTCGATGTTCCGCCTCCCCCGCTGTTGGACGCCGATGCACCGCCACCGCTGGCCGTGGCCTGGTCGGCCAGCCAGGCTGGGGTGCGGGCAGGATCGGGCCGGCCACCGGCAGAGATGTCCACCTATCTCGTTCGGGACGGCGACGATCTCACCGGCATCGCCATGAAGTTGTACGGCCACGCCGGCGGCGCCGAGGCGATCTGGGCGGTCAATCGCGACCGTCTGGCCGATCCGAACCTGCTGCCGATCGGGCTCGAACTCCGCATTCCACCGGCGTGGAGCGTGCCGGCGGTGCAGCCGAACGCCGCGGCCGGGCAGATGATCGAACCGGGCCGCAGGCCCGGCCGCGTGCGGGTTGCGCCCGGCGAGACGCTCGAGAGCCTCGCCGAACGCTTTTACGGCGACCGGTCGATGGCCATCCGCCTGTTCGAGGCGAATCGGGACCAACTGCGGAATCCGGCCCTCGTGGTCGCCGGCATGGAACTCCGGCTCCCCTGAGCCCCGGTCGGGGATCATCGCCGGGCGTCGCGCAGCTTCGCCGCGAGGAAGTCCACGATCAGGCCCGTGGCGTCGTCGTCGAGGAGTTTCCCGCCCCCAAGCGTCGTGTCGAACTGGAAGAGAAACAGGGTTTCGCTGGACGGTTCCTCGTCCTGCCGCTTGGCGTCTTCCCTGCGCCGGTCGAGGGCCCGCGTGGTTTCGGCGCCGATCCGCTGGTGCCAGCCGTCGGGCCGATGTTTTCGCAACTGGTCGAAGAGCCGGGCGGCGTCGCGGTCGTTTTTGCCGGTCAGGAGCATGATGGGCACGGCATGCTTCAGGGCCTCCGTCGCCAAGGCCGGTTGGATCGTGAGCCCCTTCACGGTCCAGAGGGGGCTGACCAGCACCAGCGCCTGGACCTGCTGCCCCTGGGGTCCGCTGGCGATCGGCGGCCAGGCCCAGTCGGCAGCGGTCCACAACGCCGCGAGCGTGGCGCCGCCGCCGCAGCCGACGATCGCCAGCGGGTTCCGGTCCGTGCTGCCGACGTCCCCCCGGGACAGCAGGAATCCGTAGACCGCCTCGATGTCGCCCCGGACTGCAGACTGGGCCCGCAGGCGGCCACCGGCACCCGCGGCGATCAGTTCCAGTTCGGATTTTTTGAGGGGGCGAAAGTCGCGCTTTTCGTGCGGCGACCCTTCCTTGCTCGCACCGTGCCCCCGGAGGTCGGGCACCGCCACCGTGCAGCCCGCCTTCTGGAGGACGATCGCCAGCGGCTCGAGGTCTTTGTGCGACGCGGATCCGTCGAGGTCGTGCACCAGAATCACGGTCGCCAGCGGCTTCGCGTCCTCGGGCGCAGGGTAGTACCACGTCGCGATCTGCATGCCGTCGGATGTCTCGAGATCGAATCGCGAGGCGTCTGCCGCCACGGCCTTCGGGGACGGCACGCCGGCGAGGGCCCAGGCGAGGCTGACGAAGAGCACGGCCACCTCCGGAAGGGGGGTGTGGCGAACCGGGGGCGAGGTGGGGTGGTCAGGAGTCAAGGTGTCGGGATGAAGCATGGGGAAGGATGAAAGTCGCTCTGATCCGCAGGTTTCCGGGTTCGTCCAGCGCCGGCCGACGGTGGGAATAGAGTACACTGAAACGGGCGAATAACTCTCGGGATGTCCAGGCCGGCAGGACCCGTCAACCGCGGGGCGGCCGACCGGGAGGCTCCCGTCTCCCTCCCGCGGCGGTGCGATGAACCTGCTTCAACGAGCACGGCAGTGGTGGCACGACTTTCTCGGTGACGAGGAAGGGCCTTTCGACGGCGACGCTCCGGCCTGGGCCGTCAGTCTGGCGCTCCACGTGGTGGTGCTCCTCGGCCTCGCCCTGGCGGGGCTCGGCGAGCCTGCGAAGCAGCCCCGGAGCGTCACGGTCATCGAGGCGCCGCTGGCCGCCGAGGAGGAGGTCGAACTCGCACCCCAGGAAATCGCCGTTTCCGAGGATCCCGACGACGCCAACGGCGCCGAGAGCGGCCAGGGGGATACCATGGCCGAGTCGCTCGCTCCGACGCTGGCGGAAGTCTCGGTGGTCCCGGTCGAACCGGAGCCCGACCTCACCGGTGACATCAGCCTCGAACGGGTCGATCTTCCTCCCACGGCACAGTCCATCGACGCGGCGGTGTTCGTGAAGGGGGCCGTCGGCGTGGGAACGACGGGCGCCACCGGCGCCGTGGACATGCTGACCGACGTGATCGCCCAGTCGCTCAAGCAGCGCGCGACGGTCGTGTGTTGGGTGTTCGATCAGTCGGTGAGTCTCTCGGCCCAGCGGCGGCAGATCGCAGCCCGGCTCGACCGCGTGTTCGACGAACTGGGCGCCAATCGCTCGTCCGCCCGACGGCCCGACCTTTCGAACATGGTGGTCGCCTTCGGGCAGAGCGTGTCGTTGATCACGCCGAAGCCGATCGCGGAGGTCGAGGAGGTCGTCAAGGCGATCGAAACGATCCCGGTCGACGACTCGGGCATGGAGATGACGTTCACGGCGATCAAGCGGACGGCGGAGGCGGCCCGGATCTTCCGCACGTCGTCGCCCAAGAGGAACGTGATGATCGTCGTGTTCACCGACGAGGTGGGGAACGATCAGGACAAGGCCGACGACACGGCGAAGTACTGCCAGACGCTCGGCATCCCGGTCCACGTGGTGGGTGTGCCGGCCCCGTTCGGCATCGCCGAGGTCCGGATGAAGTACGTGGAATTCGATCCGAAGTACCAGCAGGACGAGCAGTGGGCGGTGATCGAGCAGGGGCCCGAGACCCTCTTTCCCGAGGTCGTGCGGGTTCGTTCCGGAAGGTACGCGGACGACGCGATCGACTCCGGATTCGGTCCCTTCAGTCTGTCGAAGATCTGCGCCGACACCGGGGGCATCTACTTCAGGGTGCATGCCAACAGCGGAGAGCGGGGACGGGTCACCAACGCGATGACCGCCCCGATGTCGTCCCAGTTGCGGTACTTCTTCGACCCCGACGTGATGCGGGCATACCAGCCCGACTACGTCTCCCAGGCGAAGTTCAAGCAGGAACTTGCCGGCAACCGCGCCAAGCAGGTGCTGGTCGAGGCGGCCCGCAAATCGGTGATCGAGCCGATGGAGTCGCCGGAAATGACGTTTCCCCGGAAGGACGAGGGGGCGCTCAAGAACCTCCTCGGCGACGCGCAGAAGGCCGCCGCCCGGCTCCAGCCCAGGATCGACGCCCTGTACGAACTGCTGAAGGGCGGCCAGGCGGACCGCGAGCGGATTCAGGAGAAGCGGTGGCAGGCGGGGTATGACCTCGCCCTCGGCCGCGTGCTCGCCGTCAAGGTGCGGACCGATGCCTACAACCTGATGCTGGCACAGGCCTCGCTCGGGATGAACTTCAAGAATCCCAAGAGCGACACCTGGAAGCTCGAGCCGAGCGACCAGGTCAAGGTCGGGTCGACCACGGAAAAGCTCGCGAAGCAGGCGACCGAACTTCTCGACCGGGTCGTCCGGGATCACCCGGGCACGCCGTGGGCGCTCCTCGCCGCCGAGGAGTTGCGGATTCCGCTCGGCTACGAGTGGAAGGAGACGTTCACCGACGTGAATGGCGTGAAGGCCAAGGCGGGCAACAACAACCCGAACATGCCGAACGCGCGTGCCGACGACAAGAAGAAGATGCTCGCGCCGCCGAAGCCGCGCCGCGACCTGAAGCGGCTGTAGGCGCGGCGGCTTCGGCTCTCCTCGGCAGGATGCCGAGCAGCTTCCCGGCAAGGCAAACCTCGGCTTTGACTTCGCCGGACCAAGCGACTGACCGGAGGGCGGGCATCCGCCCGCCTTGGCGGCAGGATGCCGATGTTTCGCGTGAAGGTGTCTCGGCAGGATGCCGAGCAGCTTCCCGGCAAGGCAAACCTCGGCTTTGACTTCGCCGGACCAAGCGAAAATCGGCAGGATGCCGATGTTTCGCGTGTATCTAGAAAGTCAGGCTCTCTTCCGCGAATGCGGACCGGCTGTCGTAGGCGTGGAATGTACGGGCGATGCGGCCGCCGAGAATCTGCAGAAACATGCCGCGGAACTGCGGTTCCGAGCGATCGCTCGAGGGAATCGCACCATCGGCCGGATACCGGAAGTCGTCGAACCGCTTCTCGAACACCACCTTGCCGGCCGCGACGTCGAACACCCGCACGTGGATGGTGGCGCGTCCACGGTACAGCGTCGCGCCCTCGTGGAGCCGGAACTCCTCGAGATCGATCCCCACCACCATGTCCGCGTCGAGCGCCTTGCCGACCGTCTGGTAGTCCACCCACGCGTGCTCGTCGATCCACCGGGCCACCTCCTGCTGGCTGATGACCCGTGTCTTGCGGACGTTCCGCTCGAGGAGGCCGCCGACCACGCCGGCGAGTTCCCTGCCCGAGCCCGCGTCCGCGAATTCCAGCTCGATGATCGGCTTGCAGACCACGGCCACGTGCTTGCCCTTCAGGCCGGCGAACTCGGCGGGCTTGTCCTCCGGCATGAGCACGTACGCCGCGGTCAGGAGCATCGAGCAGCCCGAGCCCCCGGCCAGGAACAGGATGGCCAGCAGGCCGAGCAGCGCGGGGCGGGCGTTCCAGCGGATGGTCATGCATCGATCCTCGCGGGTGGGGCGGGAGAGTAGCGGGATGGACGGCCGGGGCTCAATGCCGCTTCGATGGCGGAAAACGGCCAGGAAACGGGTATCCTGCAGGGAGAAAGCGGAGCGCGTGGGGCCATGACGAGGAACGGCGAACGACCGGTGCACCCTTTTCTGGCCGGTCTTTCGGCCGGCCTTCCCCGGGCGAGCGCGTGGGATGCCCCGGCCATCGTGGCGGTGTCGGGCGGTGCCGACAGCGTCGCGCTGCTCGTCGGACTCGTACGGCTCGCGCCCGTGGGAGCACGGCTGGTCGTCGCCCACGCGCGGCACGATCTCCGGCCCGACGCTGCGGATGACGAGCGATTCGTCGAGGCGCTGGCCGCGCGGCTGGGGCTCGTCAGCGTCGCGAGGTGCTTGGCGGTGCGCGAAGACCGCGACCGGCGCGGGGAGGGGCTCGAGGCCCGGGCCCGACGCCTGCGGTACGAATTCCTGCTCGACGTCGCGAGGTGTCATGGCGCGCGGCATGTCATGGTCGGACACACGGCCGATGACCAGGCGGAAACCATCCTGCACCGCATGCTGCGCGGCACCGGGATGGCCGGTCTCGCGGGAATGCGGCCGGCACGGTCCTTGGACGACGGCATCGCCCTCGTCCGGCCGATGCTCGCGCTGCCGCGGCAGGTCGGCCGTGACTTCCTCGCGGCTGAGGCGGAAACGTGGCGGGAGGACACCACGAACACCGACCTGCGACACGCCCGGAATTTCCTCCGCCACGAGATTCTCGGCCGCGCATCGCGCGGACCGTATCCGGCCGCAGCCGCGGCCATCGCACGACTGGCGGCCCAGGCCGACCGCTCGGCCGCCGCGATCTCCAGTGCCGTCGGCCACCTGCTCGACCTCCACGCGCGGCGGCAGGCCGACGGCCGTGTTCTTCTCGACGCAGCCGCGGTGGCAGCCCTCGACCGGCACCTGCTCGGGCATCTGATCGCGGTGCTCTGGCAGCGCGAGGGGTGGCCGCGCCGCGACATGACGGCCCGGCATCACGAGACGGTCGTCGAACTCGTCGTCGCCGTCGGCCGGGGCGACCGACCCGTCGTCCGGGCGATCGACCTGCCGGCCGGCGTTCGTGCCGCCGCCGCCGCGGGCCGGCGGGTCGAGTTCGTCCGTGCCGGGCAGCCGAGCGTCGTTCAGTGATGCATGCCGCGGGCGGTGTATCCGCCCCGCATGCGAAACCATCCCAGCAGGAGCGCGTAGCAGGCGAACATGACCGCCGGCACGATGGCCGTGAGCTTCAGGGCCTGCCGGCCGCCGAACAGGCCCGCCTCCTCGACGAGCGGCTTGTCGGCCGCCGCCGAGCCGGCGGCCGTGCCCCACCAGTCCACGAGCGCCTGTTGGGCGGCGATCGTCTCCGGTTTGGCTCCTTCCTTTTTCAGGAGTTCGAGCGCCCGGCCGGCCTCCTTGCCGCCGTCCTCGAGCACTCCCACCTTCGAACCGTCGAGCCCGACGGTCTTGAGCCAGAGAAACTCGTTTTCCTTGGGAGCCTTGTACCGCTCGTAGACGGCCGCGTTCGCCCGGGCGAGGTGGCTCGACGCGTTCTGATCCTGGAGAAACCCGATCCCGGGGCCGCCCAGCAGGCCCGCGGAGAGCATCCCCACGCCGCCGGCGGCACCGATCGTGATCGCCCCTCCCTTCGGGAATTGCTCACTGACCACCGCCAGCATCGTCGGCCAGAGGAACGTCTTCCCGATGCCGTAGACCGTGGCCGCGATCACGCACATCACCGCCCCCTGCGCGTTGCCGAGCAGCGTCAGGCCGGCCGCGCCGAACAGGGCCGACACGGCCAACAGCCCGAGCGGGGAGATCTTCTCCACGATCGGCCCCGCGAAGAATCGCAGCACGAACATCAGGCCCGACGTGTAGACGAACAGCAGCAGGCCGTTGGCCGGATTCGCCATGATCGTGCCGGTGATCTTCGAGATCCACGAATCGGTGCCGAGCTCCACGTAGCCCACGAGCGCGTGGATGAGGAGCAGGAAGGCGAGCAGGACGTGTCCGAACCGGAATCCGGTGGCGGCGCCGAACGCCGCCAGCAGCGCCGCGGCGATCCCGATCGCGACCACCGGGGCGAGGCCGAGGTCGCTCTTGAAGAACAGCGCCAGCAGGCCGCAGATCACGGCGGCGCCCACGAGGCCGAGTTCGCCCAGCATGTCGCGGAAGGAGACGCCGGAACTGCTCGCCTCGCTCTTGGGGAACCGCTGGCCGAGCATCATCAGGCCGTAGAGCACCACCGGCACGAGGAACAGGGAGATCTGGACCTGCCATGCGACCGGCTTCGCGCCCGCCGCTCCGGCCATGAAGTAGCTCGCGAGTCCGCCGAGGATCAGGCCACCCGGCCAGCCGGCGTGGAGGATGTTGAGGTAGTGCGTCTTGTTCTTCGGGAACAGCGTCGCCACGAGCGGGTTCACGACCGCCTCGGCGATGCCGTTGCCGATCGCGAACAGGAACATCCCCCAGAACAGGCACTGGAACGCGAGCGGCTTGCCGCCGGCGGCGAATGCGGCTCCCGTCGCCAGCGTGAGCGCCGCCGAGACGAGGTGCATCAGGAAGGCGGCACCCATGAGCGGACCGAATCCGATCCGGTCGGCGATCAGGCTCGACAGCAGGATGATGATGCCGAAGCCGGTCAGGCCGCCGCCCGTGATCGCTCCGAGTTCGGTCTGCGTGAAGCCGTACTGCTCGGCCCACTGGCCGAGGATGCCGGCCCGGATCGAGAAGCCGACACCGGCGGCGAGGATCGCCATGAAGCCCGCCCACAGGAGCCTCTGGGCGTTGGGTGCGGCGGCGTCGGTGGCGTGTGAGTCGTGGTGGATCGCATTCATGCTCGGTTCCCCTCGGAAGGACGACGAATGCCGGCGACTATATCAAGGTGGGCGACCTGCGGAAACGGTGGGAATTCCACAGGCCGGGCGGCTGCTTGACCTCCGGTGCCGCGGAATCGTACTGTCCCGCCCCCTGCGCCCTCTCCTTCCCCGGCGGTTTTTCCTTGAACTCGCTCACCGAAACGCTCTGGACGCTCGTGCGCTGGGCCGTGCCCGTCACGGTGGCCGGTGTCGTGGCGGCCGGCGCGATCGGCTCCAGCCGCATCGGCGAGGAAGTGCGAGGCCGGGTGGAGGCCAGGCTCGCCGCCCAGTTCCCTGCGTTGAGCGTGCAGGTCCAGGGGGCGGCTCTCGTGGAAGGCGAGGGGATCGTCGTGCGCGGCGTCTCGCTCGTCGATCCCAAGATGCCCCAGCAGTGGCGTCAGATTCTGTGGGTGGACGAGATCCGGCTGGCCTGCCCGACGAGCCTCGCCGAGCTCGCGACCGGGCCGCCGCCGATCAGCGGCGTGCGGTTGCGTCGGCCCGTCGTGCACGCGGTGCGCGAGTCCGACGGGGCGTGGAACCTGCGGAAGCTGTTCGGGTCGGGCACCGGGGGAACACTCGTCCCGATCGCGGTCGAGGATGCGACGCTCTTGATCGACGATCCGTCGCGGCAGCTGCGCTCGACGCTCCGACAGGTGAGCATCGACATCCAGCCGGATGAGCAGGCCCCCGGCTCGGCGATCGTGCGCGGCAGCGCCGCGGGCGACCGTTTTGAACGGCTCGCCTTCCAGGGACGGCTCATGCCCGATGGATGGCGCTTCGCCCTGCAGGGTGAGGTCGAGGCGCTCGACGTGTCGCCGCGGTTGGCCTCGCAACTGGCCGCGATGGACAAACGGTTCGCCGTGGCGGCGGTGCAGGAGTGGCTGCCGGGCCTGCGCGGCCGCGCCCACCTGCAGTGGCGGGCGGAGGGGTCGGCGCGAACCCCCGCGGAGATCGCGTTCACCGCTGCCGGAAGACTCGAGTCGGGCAGGTTCGAGCATCGGTCGCTGCCGTTCGCGCTCGGAGACCTGGCCGCGACCTTCAGGGCTGATCGAAGCGGCGTGGTGGTCGAGCGGTTCGAGGCCCACTCCGGGTCCACGCTCGTCCGCGGCTCAGGGCGACTCGCCGGCTGGGCCGCGGATGCCGACTTCGACCTGACGCTCGAGGCGGAGCGGCTCACCGTGGGGCGGCAGTGGGAGGATCACCTGCCGGAGCCGTTCGCCGGACACTGGCGGAAGCTCCTGCCGGCGGGCGAGATCGATGCGGTCGCCACGCTGCGCCGCCGCAACGGCCGCATCGACCCCTCCTGCTCGGTCCGCTGCCGCAACGCGTCGCTCACCTACTACCGGTTTCCCTACCGTCTCGATCGGACGGTGGGCACGGTCGTGCTCGACCAGGGAAAACTGACGATCCATCTCACCGGCCAGGCGGGAGGGCATCCCGTGCAGGTGCAGGGGGCGTTCCAGGCCGGGGCCGAGGGACTGCCCGGGTTTCTCGAGGTGCGGGGCGACGGCATGCGGATCGACGACGGCCTGCTCGCGGCCCTGCCGCCCCGGAGCGCGGGCATCGTCCGCGCGCTCCATGCGCAGGGCACGTTCGACTTCGCGTTCCGCCACGACCGCGGGCCGCAGGTGCCCGGTGGCCACGCCAACACGCTCGGCATCCGCCTCATCCAGTGCGGCATGTCCTACGCGGCTTTTCCCTATCCGCTGTCGAACGTGTCCGGCACCGTGCGGATGGACCGTGGCCACTGGACGATCAAGGACGTGGTCGGGACCAACGACACCGGGGTCGTGCGGTGCAACGGGGCGCTGGTTCCGCGGGGAGAGGACGACGGCGAACTGTCGCTGCATCTCGCCGGCAGCGGTGTGGTGCTCGACCGGGAACTGCGGGATGCCCTGCCGCGATCGATGGTGCGCATCTGGGACGACATCGACCCGCGGGGCAGCGCGGAGTTCACCGCCACGGTCGTCCACCACGTGAAGTCCCGCAAGACCGACGTCACGGTGGAGGCGATGCCGCTGGGAGACACCGTTTCGATCGAGCCTGCCTGGTTCCCGTATCGGCTCGAGCAGCTGCGCGGGCGGCTGACGTGGCGCGACGGCCTGCTGCGGTTCGCCGGCGTCCGGGGCGTGCATGCCCGCACCACCGTGGCGACCGACGGGGTCTGCCGCTTCACGCCCGACGGCGGCTGGCACGTCTCGTTCGAGAGGCTGGCGGCCGACCGTTTCCGGGCCGATCACGAGGTGCTCCAGGCGCTGCCGCCGGGCCTCGGGCGGGCGATCGCCGCCGTCCGGCCCCGGGGCCTGCTCTCGCTTTCCGGAAGCCTCGACATCTACACCACGCAGCCGGTCGCCGATCCGGGCCAGCCGCGGCCGGCGCCGGCCGCGGCCTGGGACATGGCGCTCGACATGGAGCAGGGTGCGATCGACGTCGGCGCCGTCCTCGAGCACGTGCACGGCGGCGTGCAGCTCAAGGGGCAGACCGACGGCCGCCGCTGGCGGTGCGATGGCGAACTCGCCCTCGACAGCGCGATGTGGCGGGGCGTGCAGCTCACCGGCGTGCAGGGACCTCTGGTGATGGACGAGGCCGGGCTGAGGTTCGGCCTGCCCGCGGGAGCGCCGGAGGGGCGCCCGCGCCGGCTCACCGCCCGCGTCGCCGGCGGCACGATCTTCGTCGACGGCAGTGTCGCCGCGGGGGACGCCGGCACCTTCGCCGTCGCGGCGTCGCTCGGCGACGCGGATCTCGAGCGGCTGGCATCCGACTCGCTGGCCCCCTTCGCCGGTGCCGGATCCTCGCAGCGGTATCGCGGAAAGGTCTTCGGTGCGATCGAGATGAGCGGATCCCGCGCGGGCACCCACTCGCTCGCCGGCCGCGGGCAGTTGCGGCTGCGGGACGCCGACATCTACGAGCTTCCGGTGATCGTGGCGATGCTCAAGGTGCTCCGCGTGAAGGCTCCCGATCGCAGGGCCTTCAGCTCCAGCCTCGTCGATTTCCGAATCGAGGGACCGCATGCCTACCTCGACAACATCGAACTCTCGGGCGACGCGATCAGCCTCGTGGGCAACGGCGAGGTGGATCTCGAGGGGCAGGTGCGGATGACGTTCCGCTCGATCATGGGTGACTCGCAGACGCAGCTCCCGGTGATGAAGCGCGTGCTCGGCGGAGCGAGCGGGCAGTTCATGCTCGTCCACGTCGACGGCACGCTCGCGCAGCCCGACATCTCGACCGAGGCGTTTCCGACGCTCTCGGCGGCGCTCCAGCAACTGCAGTCGCAACGCCGCGGGCCCGATGGCCTGCGGGCCGCGGCCGCCGCCAGGAGGGAGTCGAGGGAGAACCGCCACTGATCGCTGAATCCGGGTGTGCCGCACGTCGCCCGCCCGCTACAGTGATCATCGAAGTGCCATGAATCCACAACCCTCCTCGACCCGCTTCGTGAAGATGCACGGTGCGGGAAACGACTACGTCTACATCGACTGCTTCATGGAACGCGCACCGGCCGATCCGGCCGGGCTCGCGCCGCGGATCGCCGACCGGCATCGAGGCGTCGGCGGTGACGGGCTCGTGCTCGTGCTTCCATCGACGAATGCGGCGGCCCGGATGCGCATGTTCAACGCCGACGGCAGCGAGTCGGAGATGTGTGGCAACGGCATCCGCTGCGTCGCCCATCTCGTCGTGGCCCATGGTCACGCCCCCGCGGGAGCGGTGGCGATCGAGACCGGCCGGGGCGTGCTCACCGTCGACGTCCGACGCGAGGGCCCGCGCGTGTCGCAGGTGCGGGTGAACATGGGAGAGCCGATTCTCGATGCGGACCTGATTCCGGTGACTGGATCGGGGCACGGCCGGGTCGTGGACGCACCGAGCCCGGCATTGGGCGAGGAGAAGCCGTGGTGGGCGGCGGCAGGGCTCGATCAACGGATGACCTGCGTCTCGATGGGCAATCCCCACGTGGTCTACTTCTGCCGCGACGTCGCCGCGGTGCCGCTGGAGACGATCGGCCCCGCGATCGAGCGGCATCCGTCGTTTCCGCAGCGGGTCAACGTGCACTTCGTGCAGGTGCAGTCGCCCGGGCGGGTGGTGATGCGCACCTGGGAGCGGGGCAGCGGGATCACGCAGGCCTGCGGCACCGGGGCGTCGGCCGTGTGCGTGGCGGGCGTGCTCACCGGGCGAACCGATCGCCGGATCATCGCGCAGGTGCCGGGGGGCGAACTCGAACTCGAGTGGGCGGCCACGGGCCACGTCTTCATGACCGGTCCGGCCGAGGAAGTGTTCGAAGGGACGTGGCGCGATGCGTGACGTCGGCCGCGAGACGGGAACCACGGTCGAAGGGATGCGCAGGTGAAACTCGGCTCACCGCTCGCCATCGGCGCGACCTCCCTCGTGGCGACCGCCGCCATCCGCCGCTGGATGGCCACGCTCGACTACCGCGTGGAATTCGGCGACCCGACGGTCGATCCCGTGGATCCGGACTATCGCGGGGCGAAGATCTACGTCTTCTGGCACGAGAACATCCTGCTGCCGCTCTGCCTGCGCGGCCACTCCAATATCTCGATGCTGCTCTCCCGCCACGGCGACGCCGACATCCTCGACCGCGTGGCGCGGATGAACGGCTTCGGCGTGGTGCGCGGCAGCACGTTCAACGGCGGATCCGTCGTGCTCCGCCAACTCGCCGACCGCGCCGCCGAGGGGAACCTCACGATCACGCCCGACGGGCCGCGCGGTCCGCGGCGCAGGCTCGCGCCGGGCTGCGTGTTCCTCGCGAGCACGCTCGGGATCCCGATCGTGGCGATGGGGCTGGGCTACGACCGGCCGTATCGCTTCGGCACATGGGACCGCTTCGCGCTGCCGCGGCCGTTCACGCGGGCCCGCGGGGTCGTGAGCCGCGCGATCGCCGTGCCAGCCGACCTCGATCGGGACGGCATCGAGGTGCATCGGGCCGGGATCGAGCGGCTGCTGACACACCTTTCCGACGATGCCGAAGCCTGGGCCGTGTCGGGTGAACGCCGCCCCGCGGCCCGGATCGTGCGCCGCGAGGCGTCTCGCGTGGCCCGCTGGGCCGCGCGGCTGCCGGGGCCGCCCGGCGTGCCGCTCGCCGCGGAACTGCACCGGTTCGGGATCCACGCCCCCCCTGACTGCGATCACGGGCGGCCGGCCGCCTGATGCAACGCGGAAGAGATTCGTGGGCGGCGCCTGTCAGGGCTGGCGACGGAACTCCAGCGGCTTGGCCGACGGAGGGGCGTTGGCCAGGGCGAACTCGAATGCGTCCCGGCCTTGCGAGGTGACGCGGCCGTTCATCGTGCCGGCGGTCTCGCTCACGAGGTTGATCGCGTCGGCCGAGGTCTCGATCGTGCCCGCGATCTTCACGGCAGGCCGGCCCGTCGGCTTGGCCTCCCACGTGAAGCCGGATTCGGCGGTGACCGTGAGCATCACGGAGTCCTGGCCGCTGGTCGCCTTCCAGGTCCCCACGAGGTCGGTCTCCGGTGCCGTGGCCGCCGGCGACGTGCCGGTGCCCTGAGCCGGGGGCGGCGCGGATGCGGGGGGCGAAAGCGCCTCGAGCAGCCGCTTCGCCACGGCGTCGGTCGGCTGCTTGGCCACGACCACCTTCAACGCCTCGACCGCGAGATCGCGGTGCCCGCCGACGAGATAGTGGTAGGCGAGCACGAAGTGGCCTGCGGCGCTGTCCGGGTTCGCCCGACAGAACTCCTCGAGCTTCCGGAGTTGCGGCGTGTAGTCGTCCGCGTCGGCATAGAGACCGCTCATCGTCGTCCAGTCCATCCCGGGGGCCGCGGCGAGCACGGCGTTGAGCGCCGCTGCGGACTCGGGGTAGCGGCCGAGCGCGAAGAGGGCCAGCGCGCGGACCTCGTGGACGACGGCATCCCCCGGCGCGGCCTTGAGGGCCTTGTCGCAGCCGGCCAGCGCGCCGGCGTAGTCGCCCGCCTTGAACTTCGACAGCGCTCCGTCGAAGACCCGCTCCGCCTCCGAACCGCCCGCGGGCGCAGCCGACGCCTGTGCCGGAGCGGCTTCCGCGGTCGCGTCGCCGTCCGCGGCGATGTAATTGTTCACGACGACCGGCTGCGAGTAGTCGTAGGGTGAGGAGGCGACGACAGCGGCGGGCATCGAAGAGTAGTAGGGGTTCACGTAGGCGCCGCCGTAGCCCCAGCCGCCCACCGTGGAGGCGAGCCCCCATGTCGCCGCGCCGAGCGCGAACGGCGCCCACCATCCGCCGCCCCAGCCGTAACCGCCGCCCCACCCGCCGTTGTACCAGCCGTTGTAGTGCGGATTGACGTAGCCGCCGTACCAGCCTCCGCCATGGCCCCATCCATAGTCGCCACCGTAGCCGCCACCCCAGCCCGGGTAACCCCATCCACCGCCGCCCACGACCACGTTGTTGTGGTTGTTGTTGACGTTGCCGATGCCGATGTTCCCGCTGCCGATGTTGCCGTTGTTCCACACGTTGTTGCCGTTGCCGAAGCCGGGGCGATTGCCGCCGATCGTGGGGCGATCGCCGCCAAGGCCCGGGCGATTGCCCCAGTTTCCGGGCCGGTTGCCACCGAGGTCGGGTCGATTCCCGCCGATGCCCGGGCGATTCCCTCCCGTGCCGGGCCGATTGCCGCCGGCACCGGGCCGATTCCCGGCGATGCCGCCGGGCAGTTGGCCGGGAAGCGTGGTGGGGCGTTGGACGCCGCCCGCATCGGGTCTGCCACCACCGCCGGGCCTGCCGGGAAGGCCCGGCGCGGGAAACGAGGGCCTCGTCGTGGGTCGGTTCGCGATTCCGCCCGCACCCGGACCGAGTTGGCCGGGCAGCGTCGAAGGACGGTTGAGACCCGCAGGGCGCGAGAATCCCGGGGCGGGCGCCGGCCTCGTGGCCATCGGCGGCCGAAGCGTTCCGAGACCGGGGCGGGCCATGCCGCCGCCCGACGGCAACTGGGGACGTGGCATGTTCGGGCGTGCCATCGCCTGCGGGAGCGATGGACGAGTGGGCATCGCCGGTCGCTGTCCACCGAACTGATTGTTCAACTGGGGACGGTTCATCTGGGGGCGGTTTACTTGGGGCATGGCAGGCCGGTTCATGGGCATCGACGGGCGCGCTTGAGGCATGGCGGGCCTGCTCATGGGGATCGCCGGTCGAGCCTGCGGCATGGCAGGGCGAGCCTGTGGCATCGACGGCCTGTTCATGGGCATCGCCGGCCGGGCCATGCCTCCGGCTGGCCGGGCCATGCCGCCTGCCGGACGCGCCATGCCTCCAGCCGGACGGGCCATGCCCTGACCGGGCCCTGGTCGGGCGACAGCCGATGACGTCATGAGGAGCACGACAGCGAGTGCCAGCCCCTGGATGCGAGCGACCGAGAGCCGGGCAGCGGAGGACGTCATCGCGTCGCCCCCTGCGCGGGCTGCCTGCGGGTGATCGTGAGTTCGAAGTCGGGCTCGGTGTTGCCATCGACGATCCGGCCGCTGCTGCGCACGACGAACCGGTCGTCGTCCTGCGGCATGATCTTCATCGTGGCCGAGCCGGTCGTGCCGTCGGGGAAGGTGGCGTCCGACACGACCTCCCAACCGTCCTCGAGAGCCATCCACGCGCCGACCGTGAAGCCGCCGTCGGAATCGAACGTCCACGACCGATAGGTGCCGCTGGCCGCATCCCAGCCGATTCGCTGCGTGCTCTTCGACTCCACACCATCGGCGGTGATGAGGTAGTCGCCCAGCAGGAAGTTGCCGTCGTCGCTCCAGCGGAATGAAATCGCGGTCCGACCCGACGGGCCCTCGTCCACCCAGTCGCCCACGAGCCACGCGAGCGGCCGCAGCATGTCGCCCGCCGTCGGCAGCGGCTCAGCGGTGAATTCCCGGTACGAGGCGATCGGCCAGCGGTCTCCCTGGCGGCTGCGGACGGCGATGTACCGCACCTGGGCCGACTCGCCATCCGTGCCGGCCGTGATCCTCCGCTCGCCCTCCTCGACGGCGATCGCGTCGCCGATCGGCCGAACCGACGTCACCGCCATCTCGAGTTTGGACTGCGGAAAGCGGCCGAAGAACCGCTGGAACAACGCCGTGATCTCGGGCCGGCCCGTGAACACGTTGCCCTGTTCGTCCACGAGTTCGCCCTTCTCGAGAAACATGCCGCCAAGGGCGGTTGCATCCGCGGCGTTGAACGCCTTGACGGTCGCCGCCGCTTCGGTCTCGATCATGGTCGCCAGCGGCGATACCGGGTCGGCGGCACGAGCGGCGAACCCGCCGATGCAGCAGGCCGCGAACAGAAACCAGCGGGCGAAGAACGCCCTGGAAAGAATCGTGTGCATCCCGACGCGAGTCCTGAGAAGGGAGAAAGAGTTCCGACGGTCGGACGACCGTGCCGGTCAGGGGGCGGCCTTCCGCGACCGACCGGTATTGTTCAGGTCAGATCGGAGCGATGCAACTGCTCGCCCGCTCGCCGGCTGTTCACCGCGGATCCGTCGATCAAAACTTCTGGATCGCGTCGAAACCGAGCATCAGCTGGCTCGTGCTCGCGCCGTCGTTGTAGGGCAGCCGGGCCTGGCCGAACGGTCCGCCGAAGAAGTCCCAGCGGATGGCCGGTCGCACGAGGACGTTGCCGCTCGGCACCCAGTTGGCGCCGACGGTGAGCGAGTAGAAGTTGCCGGGTAGCGGCACATGATTGGGATTGCTCGGGCGGTTGAGGCCGACGCGGGTGCCGTTGGTGTCCTGAAACCACTCGAAACGCGCGCCCCACTTCCACGTCTCGCTCGCCGCCCAGTAGAGGTACTGGTCGATGCCGGTCCAGAGCGCGGTGCCGCCGCCGACGAGCGCGTCGGCCTGCGTGCCGAGCCACTGGTGGAACACGTACTCCCAGCGATCCGTGGGGCGATACTCCCACAACAGGCTGTACCGCGTGCGGTTGGCCGACACGAGCGGCGGCTGCGGCTGGAACGACGGAGAGAAGTCGTTGCCCTCGTCGCCGGTGATGATCGCGAACGTCGTGGCGGCGGAGTTGTCGGCGTTCTTGACGCGGGCCCGCCCGAGGAAATTCGCCTGGCTGTAGGGGGAGGCGAGGCCGTTCCAGCCGTTCACGATGCCACCGTCGAACTCGACCGCGTCGTTCGGCTTCCAGTTCGCGAGGCCGCCCCAATGGGTGAACGGTCCGGCGAACTGGTAACTGTACGACTTCAGGTAGAAGAAATTGCCGACCGCCGGCACGCCCTCGTAGCCGACGATCGTGTAGAAGTGGCCGAGCTTGAGCGAGAGGTCCTCGCGACCGACCTCGCCGTAGAGCTGAGGCATCGCCATGCCGTAGTACTCGCCGCTGTTCCAGCCCCCACCGCTGGAGTTGACCTCCCAGCCGAGCGACTCCGCGAGCAGGAAGTCCTCGCCGTAGAGCAGATCGACCCGGGCGCCGACGCCGGCCGTGCCGTCGGTCGGCAGCGTGCGTTCGGCGATGAAGTAGACCTGGTTGGCCATCGCCTCGTTGGCCCGGTCGACGGCGTTGTAGGGACCGTTGAACTTGCTCGGCGGATAGCCGAAGTTGCCGACGAAGCCCCCGTCGAGCCAGCCGTACACGCCGCCACGATCCGACTGGCCGAACGCGAACCAATCCTGGCCCGTCGGGATGATTCCCGTCTGCACCGGGTCGGTGAGGACCGGATCGGCGGCCTCGAACGCCCCCACCTGTCCGGGCTGGGCGATGAACGGCTCCTGCCGCGCCGACGCCGTGGCTCCCCGGAGTGTCGCCAGCGACAGGAGCAACGCCGTCCATCTCGTTCGGCGCATTCCCATCGGGCATCTCCGCGAGGCACTGGTTGCGGAGAACAATCGGCGGTTCGGTGCGCGGGCGCTTCGTATCTCCGGAAGTGGGCGACTCTTCTCGCTTCGCTTCCCGTACCGCCGCGGATTCGCGGGCCCACCTCGATGCCGCGGCCTGCCCAGCCCCCGCGGTCAGGGCTCGGGGCCGACCAGTGCCTGCTCGAGGGGCACCTCGAGCGACTGGAGCGAGACTTCCGCCCGGCGTTGCTCGCCCCCGGGCATGATGTACTGCAGCGTCACAGGCCGCCCGACCGGGCCCGAAGTGACGATCCGCGTCAGTTCACTCGGCGACCTGACGGGCTGATTGTCGAGGGCGACGATCACGCTGCCCGGCGGCACGCCGGCCTTCGAGGCCGGCAGATCCTGAACGACGCCGATCACCAGCGCCCCGGCCGGTTCGGCGAGGCGAAACCGCTCCTGGGCAGTCGGATCGACCGGCAGCGTGCGGACGCCCAACGCCGTGCGGCCCCTTCCGGGAGCAGGAGCCGCGAGCGTGGACGGCGCCGGTGCAGCCGCGGATGGTATTGGTGCAGCCGCACGGGCCGGAGCGGGAACGGCCGGAGCGGCCGGTGCCGGCGTTGCCACTCGCGGTGCGGCCGACGGCGCTGGCAGCCCCGGCGCCGACGTTTCCGCCGACTGCCAGTCGGGCGTCGCCCCGCGGGCCGGCGGTCTGACAGGCCGCGATCGGGCGACGAGGGAGCGTTCTTCGATCTGCGCGCCGCGGCCGATCGCGACCTTCACGGTGCTTCCGGGGGCGATGGCCGCGAGCGCGGCCGCGAGTTGATCCGCCGACCGCAGTGGAACCCCGTCGATCGCCAGCAACTGATCGTCGCGCTCGATGCCCGCGCGGTCGGCGGGCCCCGCCGTCGCGACATCGACCACCACGAGCCGGCCTGTCACGACCTTGTCGTCCACCGTGAGGCCGATCCAGCCGTTGCCGGCGGCCTGCGTACCTGCCGGCGCGACGCCGGCATCGCGACGCGTGTCGGATTGGGGTTCGGGAGCGACGTGGGATGGCACCGCAGGAAACCGCCGTTCAGGCAGCTGCAGCGGCTCGCCGATCGAGATTTCAGCCGGCTGAAACGGCGGCTCCGCCGCTTCCTCGGCCCGGGGACGGGCCGTCGATCCGAGTTGGCACAACGTCGCGCTCAGCACGCTCAGCAGCACGAACCAACCGCGTCGGCGAACGGTCATGGGCACACCAGATGAACGATGCGACAGCGGCGCACGGACCCCCCGCGACGACCGCGCATCGACATGGCGGGAGTATAGCGGGTGGCCAAAATCGTCTCCTGCCCACGGTGTGCCGGCGTGGTTTGACAGCACTGCATGCACTCCTATACTCGCGCCGTTCCGATTCCGGAACCGGTCACGGATCGACGCGGGAATCTCACGGACATGAGCAAACGCCGGGTGCATCACGTTGCCACGGCGCAGCCCCGAGCCGCAGAAGCTACTGCCGTCCGGCCTTCCGCCGATCTCTCGGCCGATTTTTGGGCCGCCCTCCGGGAGCAGATCGGGCCGGAACGTCACGCCGTCTGGTTTGGCGACATCCCGCGGTCCCGCGTCGAGACGCACGCCGCCGGCACCGTGTCGGTGACGCTCGAGGTGGGCGACGCCCGCACGCACGACTGGCTGCGGAAGATGTTCAGGGCCGACATCGAGGCCGCCGTCCGGCGGATCTTGGGGGCGGATCGATCGGTGGAGATCGTCTGGCAGGCCGCCGCAGTGTCGCCGGCCGCCGATACCGCCGGTTCCGAGGCCTCGCAGCCCTCCGTCCCCCGCCGCCCGCCGCCCGCCCGCCCTCGAAGCCGCCCGAGCCCTGCCGAGGCGGCAACGGCCCCCGAAGTCCGGCCCGCGGTCCGCCAGGCACCGCGGCTCGAGTCATTCGTCGTGGGACCAGGCAACCGGATGGCCCACGCCGCCGTCGAACTGGCCGGTGCACGCCCCGGCGAAATGTCGCCGCTCATCCTCCATGGACCCAGCGGCACCGGAAAGACGCATCTCCTCGAGGGGATCTGCGCGCGGTTCCGCACGCTCCACCCGCGGGCCTCGGCCGTGTACCTCTCGGCCGAGCAGTTCACGACCACCTTCCTCCAGTCGCTCCACGGCACCGGTCTGCCGGGCTTCCGCCGCACCTGTCGCACCGCCGATCTGCTGGCGATCGACGACCTGCAGTTCTTCGTGGGCAAGCGGGCCACGATCGTCGAACTTCAGCAGACGATCGACGTGCTCCTGCGGCAGGGGCGGCAGCTCGTGTTCGCGTGCGACCGCGAGCCCGAGACGCTCGTGGATCTCGGCCCCGATCTGCTCGTGCGGCTCCGCGGAGGCATGACGGCACGGCTCCTGCCTTCCGACGAGGACGTCCGACGCGGCATCGTGGAGTCGATCGCGGCGGGGCGCGGCATCGCGATCCCGTCCGATGTCGTGCACTACGTCGCCGCCCGGATGACCCGCCACTCGCGGGAACTTGCCGGCGCCGTGAACCGCCTCGAGGCCACGAGCCACATGCTCGGCATCCCGATCACGCTCGCGATGGCGGAGGAGGCGCTCGCCGACCTGGTGCGTGCCAGCGCCCGCAGCGTGCGGCTGGCCGACATCGAGCGGGCCGTCTGCAGCGCCTTCGGCATCGAGTCGGGCACGCTCAAGACGGCCCAGCGCGGCAGGAAGGTGAACCACCCGCGGATGCTCGCGATGTTCCTGGCCCGCAAGCACACTCCCGCCCCGCTCACCGAGATCGGCAGCTACTTCGGCCGCCGCAGCCATTCGACCGTGATCTCGGCCCAGAAGGCGGTGGACGAATGGATCGCGAAGCAGTCGCAGATCGTGCTCGCCGACGCCACCTGGGACGTGGCCGAGGCGATCCGCCGCGTCGAAGAAACGCTCCGCGCCGGGTGAGCGTGCGATCCGACACCCCGGCACGCGCGGGCGACCGCAGGCTGCCCCCGACCCTCCCACGACGTCACCGCAGCCGCTCTTCGAGGCTCGCCTTGTAGCGGACGCTCGACTCGGGGCCGCTGAAGCCGACGACGCGTCGATCGACGCCGGTCGAGCGCCGCAGGAGGCGGCCGCGGGCCACGTCGAACTCGATCTCGCCGTCCCAGATCCGCTCGAGCAGCCTCGCCTCGAGCCGCGGGTCGTCGATCGGGGTGAGCACCGTCGTGTCCACACGGATCGTCGCCACGCCGTCACGAAGGCTCTCGACGCGGTAGCGGAGCCTGGTCTTCACCGCCTTGCGCGGGCCGTTCGGCACCTCCACGACCACCTCCTGCGGCACCGTCCATTCGGTTCCCAGGGTCGCGGGCTCGTCGGGCAGCGGCACGACCATCAGGTCGCCCGTGTTCGAGGGAGGCGTCGGCTTGAGGTCGTGACGCTCGAGCACACGGCCGGTCGAGTCCACGACCACGCGGGACAACGGCACTCCGAGGCTCTGCCGCACCGCCTCGTAGTCGGGCGGCGCGGGCCCCGGGTCGCGGCTGCACCACCGCGTCTCCCCCTTGTCGCTCGTCCGCGACGTCATCGTCACGTCGCCCACCGAGTGCTCGATGGTGGCACGGCCGTCGTCTTCGACGGCGACGATCGTCCAGATCTTCGTCGAGTCGGTCGCCGTCTCGACCGTCTGGCGCGCCGCGCCGATCGTCGTTTCGGTGAGGGCCCGGTGCCCGACGTCCATCGTGATCTTTTCGCCCGGCATGAACCGGTAGCGAAGCATGTGGGGTTCGTCGCCGTGCACTGCGGCGAACGAGAGCAGCAGCGTCGCCACGAAGGCGTTCGCGGATCGCGTCATGACGGCCCGGCGCCCGCGGTGGTGCGGCCGCCCGCACCCCGGAGTCCACCGCCCCATTCGAGCTTTTCCCGCAGCGTGCGGTAGTAGCCGTGCTGTTCCGTCTCGACGAGCGTGAACCGCGGCTCGGCGCGGCGGATCGACACCCGATCACCCGGCATGAGCCCCGTGACGACGCGGCCGTCCACGACGCAGGCTGAGCCGGCGTTGGGCCGCGGCACCACGAGGTCGTAGGCGCGGTTGGCGGAATCGACGACCGTGCGGTTGGTGAGCGTGTGCGGATTCAGCGGGGTGAAGACGAAGGCGTCGATGTCCTTGCGCACGATCGGCCCGCCGGCCGACAGGTTGTAGGCGGTCGAGCCCACGGGCGTGCTCACGATCAGCCCGTCGGCGCGGTAGGTCGTGGCCAGCTCGCCATCGACGTGGAGGGCGATCTCGATCATCGAGAACGGCGGACCGGCGAGGAGCGAGGTTTCGTTGAGGCCGAGTTCGCGCTGCACGACTGCCCCGCCGCGCGTCACCGTGCACTCGAACATCAGGTGGTCGATGGCGCGAAATCTTCCGGCCGCGACGGCCGCCAGGGCGGCATCGGCCTCGGCGGGGGAGCAGGCGGCGAGGAAGCCGAGCGTGCCGAGGTTGATCCCCAGCACCGGCACCTGGTGATAGCCCATCCAGCGGGCCGTGCGCAGGATGGAGCCGTCGCCTCCGAGGACGACGACCAGATCGACTCCCGCCTCGGCCTCCGCGGCGAAATCCCCCGGCCCCCGGTCGTCGCGCCGCGCGAGCCGGATGCGGGTCGTATGCCCGGCGGCCGCGAGCAGCCGCTCGACGCGCCGGCCCTCGGCCTCGACCTCGGGCAGTTCGACCGGACCGACCACCACGACGCGCAGCCCGCCCGTGGCGGGCGAGCCCGGCTGCAGACGCGACCGGATCGGGGCGGGCGAGACCATGGTCAACGGCCGTCGGTCGGGGCCGCGTGCGACAGCGGCCGGGAGGCGGCCGCGAGCGAGCGGCACGTGGCGGCGATGCCGGTCGCGTCGAGACCGAGATCTGCAAGCAGCTCACCACGCTCGCCGTGCTCGACGAACCGGTCGGGAAGCCCGAGACGCACGATCGGACCGGCCTGCATCCGGGCGTCGCTCACGGCCTCGAGGACGGCGCTGCCGAACCCCGTCGGCAGGGCGTTCTCCTCCACCGTCACCACCCACGGGGCCGCCTCGATCCGTTCCAGCAGGCCCTTCGTGTCGAGCGGCTTCACGAACCGCGAGTTGACGACGCCGATCTCGAGCCCTTCCTCGCGCAGCAGCCGGGCGGCTTCGAGGGCCGCCCCCAGGAGCGTGCCGCAGGCGAGGATCAGCCCGTCGCCGCCCTCGACGAGCGGTTCGCATCGTCCCGACTCGATCGGCAGCCGCGGTCCGGGATGGTGTTCCACGACCGTCTTCGGGTAGCGGATCGCGACCGGCCCGGGCTGCTCCAGCGCCCAGTCGAGCATCGCCACGAGGTCGTGCTCGTCGCCCGGGGCCAGCACCGCCATGTTGGGGAACAGCCGCAGATAGCCGAGGTCGAACGCGCCGTGGTGCGTGGGCCCGTCGGGACCGGTGAGTCCGGCCCGGTCGAGCATGAACACGACCGGCAGGTTCTGCAGGCAGACCTCCTGGAAGATCTGGTCGAACGACCGCTGGAGGAACGTGCTGTAGATGTCGACGATCGGCCTGCAGCCCACCTTCGCCTGGCCCGCGGCGAACGCCACGGCGTGGGACTCGCAGATGCCGACGTCGAAGAACCGGTCGGGAAACTCCGCGCGCACCGGCTCGAGCTTGTTGCCCTGGCACATGGCGGCGGTGAGCACCGTCACCTTCGGGTCGCGCCGCAGGCAGGCGCCGATCGCGGCGCTCGCGACGTCGGTGTAGGCCCTGGCGGATGATTTCTTGATCGACACGATGCAGTCGTCGTCGTCACACTCGAACGGGGCCGGCGTGTGGAAGAACACCGGATCGGCCTCCGCGGGCTTGAAGCCGTGGCCCTTCTCGGTGAGCACGTGGAGGAGCACCGGCCCCTCCTCGTCCTTCACGAGCTCGAGGTAGCGCACCAGGCCCGGCAGCGAGTGTCCCTCGACCGGGCCGAAGTAGCGGACCCCGAGCGCCTCGAACAGCATGCCGCCGTGGAGCGTGGCCTTGAGCGAGTCCTTCGCCTTGCCGAGCATCCGCTCCACCTGCTCTCCGACCATCGGCACGCCCTTGATGAAGTCGCCGGCCTGCTGCTTGAGGCCGCGGTACCAGGGGTTGGTGCGGATGGTGTCGAGATATTCGGCGAGTGCCCCCACCCGCGGGCAGATCGACATCTTGTTGTCGTTGAGGATCACGAGCAGCCGCTTCTTGAGAAAGCCGGCGTTGTTGAGCGCCTCGAACACGATCCCCGACGGGAGGGCGCCGTCCCCGATCACGGCGACCGAGTGCCTGTCGCCCTGGCCGAGCAGGTCGTCGCCGCTGGCCAGACCGAGTGCGGTCGAGACGCTCGAGCCGGCATGGCCGGTCATGAACAGGTCGTAGGGACTTTCGTCGGGGTTGGGATAGCCCATCAGGCCGCCCTTCGTGCGGATCGTGCCGAACCGGGCGAACCGGCCGGTGATCAGCTTGTGCGGGTAGATCTGGTGGCCCGTGTCCCAGATCAGCCGATCGCGGCTGAAGTCAAAGACGCGATGCAGGGCGAGGCAGAGTTCGACGACGCCGAGATTCGAGGCGAAGTGCGCCGTCCGGGTGGCCGCCACCTCCGTGAGGGCCCGCCGCATCTCGCTCGCGAGCTGCTCCAGTTGCTCGAGCGTCAACGCGGCGACGTCGCGCGGAGAGAGAATGGTGGGAAGGAGTTCGGCCATGGCTGATGTGCGTCCTGTGCGACGGTCCGGGCGTCAATGATCGCGGGCGACGATCCAGTGTGCCAGTGCGTCGAGCGCGGCGGCCCGGCCGCCGAACCCTGCGACGGCCTCCGCCGCCTCCACGGCGAGCGATCGGGCCCGCGTCCGACTCGCATCGAGCCCCACCACCGTCGGAAAGGTGAGCTTGCCGCGGCCGGCGTCCTTCCCGACCCGCTTCCCCATGGTCGCCTCGTCTCCCTCGGCGTCGAGGATGTCGTCGGCGATCTGAAAGGCGAGCCCGAACGCCCGGCCGTAATTCGCAAGCCGGGCGAGATCGGCGGGCGTGGCATTCGCTGCGAGACCGCCGAGTTCGAGTGCGGCGCTGAACAGGGCGCCGGTCTTGCGGCGATGGATCCGCTCCAGCCAGCCCACCTGCTCCGCGGGCGCCGCCGCCGTCATGTCCGGAATCCAGCCGCGCTCCGCGGCGAGGTCGTCGGCCTGGCCGCCGACGAGGGCCTCCGGGCCCGACGCGCGGGCGAGCACGAGGCAGCCCCGGGCCGCGGCCGCGGGCGGCAGGCCGCGGGCGAGCGTCTCGAACGCCAGCGCCTGCAACGCGTCGCCGCAGAGGATCGCCGTCGCCTCGTCGAAGGCTCGATGGCAGGTCGGCCGGCCGCGCCGCAGGTCGTCGTCATCCATCGCCGGAAGGTCGTCATGGACGAGCGAGTAGGCGTGGATCATCTCCACGGCCACTGCAGCGGCGGCTGCGGCGTCCCATCCGCCGCCACAGGCCTCCGTCGCCCACAGCACGAGGGCCGGCCGCAACCGCTTGCCGGGCGCGAGCAGGGCGTGCCGCATCGCCGCCACGAGCCGGGGGGAGGCATCGGCCGAGAGTTCGAGCGCCGCGGCCAGTCGCGGCTCGATGAAGCCGCGCACCTCGTCGAGCGAACGCGTGATCGACGACGCCGTGGGAACGGACATGTCGGGCCCGAAAACGAGCGACTGGCTGCCGGGCGCGGAGAGACCGGGGGACGCCGGGCAGCCTGCCATGATCGGGCCCCACAGAGGTTGAAATCCTCCGAGAAGTCTAGGCGTCGTCGGCTGCTTCGTCCATCCCGGGCAACGTCGGTCGGGGGCTGGTCTTCCGCTGCGAACCGCCGCGCGACGCGGGCCGCCGCCCCACCTTGTCCGCCTCTCCCGCGCCGCTCGCGTCGGCCGCCGTCTCGCCGAAGGGAACCGTCGTGGGCCGGCCCTCCTCATCGAGCGACGTGAGCACGCGGATCCTCTCCTCGGCGCGGGTCAGTTCCTCGTTCAGTCCGCGCAGGATCGTCACGCCCCGCTCGTAGGCCGCGATCGACTCGGTGAGCCCCAGCCCGCCCCCCTCGAGCCGGTTGACGAGCTCGGCAAGCTGGGCGAGGCCGTCCTCGAACGAAAGGGAGGGGGATGGCGGCGACTCTGCGGGATCGCGGTCGCACGGCGGTTCAGCGCGCGGCATGGGAGGGGATCCTTTCCTGCGGGACGATCGGGAGCCTGTCGATGGACGTGACGGCGCTCGTCAGCCGGCCGTCGGCGAGCTGGGTGACGATGGTGGCACCGGTCGCGATCGCGGCCACCGACGTGAGCGGGGTGGTCGAACCGGGGGCCGTCGTCACCGAGTAGCCGCGCGCGAGGAGTTTGAGCGGGCTGCCTGCATCGAGCCTGGCCGCTCCGGCCCGCAGCCGCTCGGCCGCACGATCGACGGCGTTCCGCAGGAGCCGCTCGAGCCGGCCGGCCCGGTCCGCGACGAGCGCGCGGCGGTCGATCACGATCCGCGAGGGATCGACCAGGATGCGGCTGCGGGCGCAGTGGCCGAGCCGCTCGCGGGCCGTCTCCACCCGCCGCGCGAGGCCCGTGCGCATGCGCTCCGCGTGGCTCGCCAGCAGTCCCGCCACCTGTGTGGCGTCGGGCGCGATCCGCACCGCCGCGTCGGTGGGGGTGAGGGCCCGCACGTCGGCCGCGAGGTCGCAGAGCGAGACGTCGATCTCGTGCCCCACACCCGACACCACTGGCACGGGCGATGCCGCCACGGCCCGCACCAGCACCTCCTCGTTGAACGACCACAGGTCCTCGAGGCTGCCTCCGCCGCGGATCAGCGCCACGACGTCGATCGCCGGCACCAGCCGGCCGACCAGCGCGAGGGCCGCGGCCAGTTCCTCCGCGGCGCCGGCTCCCTGCACGCGGGCCGGCACCACGAGCAGTTCGCAGCCGCGCCAGCGGCGGCGAAACGTCTGGAGAAAGTCGGCGATCGCCGCACCGCTGGGGCTCGTGACGACCGCCACGCGCCGGGGAAAGGCCGGCAGCGGTCGCTTCCGTGCCGGGGCGAAGATCCCCTCCCGGTCGAGCGCGGCGTGGAGTTTCCTCAGACGGGCCTCGAGCGTGCCGGTGCCCACGGCGTGGAGCCCGTCGATCGTGAGCTGGTAGCTGCCGCGTGGCGGATAGACCTCGAGGCGGCCGTGGCACATCACCTCGAGACCGTCGGCCGGTTCGATCGCCAGCGTCGGCACCGTCCCCCGCCAGACCACGGCCTTGAGCACGGCGCCGTCGTCCTTGAGCGACAGATAGAGATGGCCGGACGACGCCCGCACGAGGTTCGAGACCTCGCCCGTCACCCACACGTCGGCGAACGTCGTCTCGAGGGTCTGCTTGACGCGGGCAGTCACCTCTGAAACGCTCAAGGCCTCCGCGGGCCGGTCGTCGTCGGCGTTTCGTCTGCGATCGCTCATCCGGGAAAGTCTATCAATTCCAGGGCACCCTCCCCGCATGGCCAGCGCCCAGTCGCCGTCGCCCGCCACCCCCGCCGGCCCGCCGCGCGGCGCGCTCGTGGTGGTGTTCCTCACGGTGTTCATCGACCTGCTCGGGTTCGGCATCGTACTGCCGGTGATGCCCCGCCAGGCCGAACCCTACCTGGCCGCGCTCGGCCTGTCGCCGATGGCCGGCGGACTCGTGATCGGCCTCCTGTTCTCCGTCTTCTCGCTGATGCAGTTCCTGTTCAGTCCCGTGTGGGGGCGGCTCTCCGACCGCGTCGGGCGGCGGCCGATGCTGATCCTGAGCCTCGTCGGCTCGGTCGTGTTCTACGCGCTCTACGGGCTCGCCGTGACGCTCGCGCCGGCGCAGGCGCGGCTCGCCCTCGGCCTGATGCTGCTCTCCCGGATCGGCGCGGGCATCGCGGGGGCGAGCGTGGGCACGGCGGCCGCCGTGATCGCCGACTGCACGACCCCGGAAAACCGGGCCCGCGGCATGGCGCTCATCGGGATCGCCTTCGGGGCGGGGTTCACGCTCGGGCCGCTGATCGCCTACTTCGGACTGGCACTCTTCGCGCGGCAGCCGTGGGGCGTGGGGGCGCTCGCCTCGCTGCTCTCGTCGGTCGCGCTGTTGATCGCGATCTTCGTGTTTCGGGAGACCCGTCGTCCCGACGCGCACACGGCCAAGGAATTTTTCAGCGTCTCGCGCACCGCCGGCGTGCTCGCCCTGCCGGCCGTCGGGGCGCTCGTGCTCACCTACTTCCTGTCGATCTTCGCGTTCGCGAACTTCGAGGCCACGCTCGCGCGGTTCACGAAGGAGGGCTTCGGGATGACCGACGACGACAACTTCCTCGTGTTCGCCGCGATCGGCGCCGTGTTGATGGTGGCGGGCGGCCTGTACCGCCCGCTGGCGAAGCGGCTGCCCGAGGCGCGGCTGCTCGCCGCGGGACTGGGCGTGCTGATCGTCGGCCTGGCCGCGATCGGCGGCGTGGCCTGGCTGGTGCATCGCGATCTGGCGGGTGGCTCCGCCGTCTCCCCGGGACTACGCTGGATGTTCTACGCCGCGTCGGCCGCCGCGGTCGCCGGGTTCGCGTTCGTGAACCCGTCGGTGTCGGCGCTGATCTCGAAGCGTGCCGATCCCGCGCGGCAGGGGGAGGTGCTCGGCGTGAACCAGTCGTTCGCGTCGTTGGGCCGGATTCTCGGGCCGTTCGCCGGCTCGCTCCTGTTCGCGATGCACCCCTCGCGCACGCTGCCGTACGCGGTCGCCGTGGCCACGCTCCTGTTCGTGGCCACGCTCCTGCCGCGCATCGCGGCGGGAGAGGGGCGGACGTGATCGGCGGCCTGCCGTTGCCGGTCGTGCGGCGGCCCGACGCGCCGCTCGAGGCTCGGCGCGACGTCGTCGCGCGGCTGCCGTCCGCGTGCGGCGTGGTCGTCGTGGGGCACGGCACGGCCGATCCCGTCGGGGCGGAGGAGACGCGGGCGGTCGGGCGGCTGGTCGCGGCGTTCCTGCCGGGAACGCCCGTCGAGGTGGGGTTTCTGGAGGTGATCGGGCCGTCGATCGCCGACGCGCTGACGGCCCTCGCGGCGCAGGGTTGCACCGCGGCGGTCGCGGCACCGCTGCTGCTGTTCACCGCGGGCCACGCGCGGCGCGACATTCCCGCGGCGCTCGAAGCGGGCGGCCGCGCCGCGGGCCTCGCCCTCCGTCAGGCCGGCGCGATCGGATGCCATCCGGCGGTCGTGGCGCTCGCCCGCCGCCGGCGACGTCAGGCCGTGCGCGGGCTGGTGCCGGTGGCTGCGGCGGCCACCGGACTGGTGATGGTCGGCCGCGGATCGAGCGACCCGCTCGCGCCGCGGCAGCTGCTCGAGTTCACCGCCGCGACGTTGGCGGCGGGCGAGGCTGCGTGCCCGCACGACGTCGATTGCAGCCGGATCGGCCTCGGGTTCGTGGCCGCGGCGCGGCCCGCGCTCGCCGCGGCCCTCGATGCGGCCGTCGTGCCCGATGTGCGGCGGGTCGTCGTGCAGCCGCACCTTCTGTTCCGGGGCCACGTGGAAGACCAGGTGTCCACGGAAGTGGCGGCGGCCCGGGAGCGTCATCCGCAGGTCGAGTGGGTCGTCGTCCGCAGGCTCGGCGCCGAGCCGGAAGTGGCGGCGGCGGTGGTGGAGCGGGTGGCCGCGACGCTGTGATCCGCATGGGGCCGGGGCGCGAGGTCGATTCCCTCGGCAAACCACGTCTCGCCACGGACGCGGCGAACTGTCACAATGCCCTTCAACAGGACCGGAGCCTCGCGAGGGACGCACTCATGACGATCGGCACGCGGCCGCACCACCGATTTCCCCGACTCTGTCGCCGGATGACGCCGGCCGTGGTGATCGGGCTCGTCGCCGGGATGGCGTCGCTCCGGGCCGAGCAGCCCCCGACGGCGGTGCAGGCGCCGGCCGCCTCGCAGGCCCCGGCGACCGCGGCGAAGCCGGGCCCGAACGACCGGCAGATCACGCTCGCCGTCCGCAGCTACCTGGAGCGGGAGCACTTCACCCGCCGGCCGATCGACGACGAGATCGCCCGGCGCTGGTTCGACATCTTCCTCGAGGCTCTCGACCCGATGAAGGTGTACTTCCTGCAGAGCGATGTGGATGCGTTCATGCAGAAGCGGGATTCGCTCGACGAACTCGTGAAGCGGGGTGACGTGAGTTTCGCCTACGAGGTCTACAACCGGTTCCTCGAGCGCGTTGACGCCAGGCTGCCGCTCGTCGAGAAACTCCTCTCCGCACCGCAGGACTACACGCGACAGGAGTCGATCGTCATCGACCGCGACGACACGAAGTGGGCCGCCAGCGAGGCCGAGGCCGAGGACCTGTGGCGGAAACGGATCAAGTACGACCTGCTCGTGCAGAAGATGGAGAAGACGCCCCCCGAGGAGGCGAAGGAGAAGCTGGTCCGCCGCTACCGCAGCTTCGCCAAGCGGATGCACCAGATGACGGCCGACGAACTGCTCGAGACCTACCTCTCGTCGCTCACCAGCAGCCTCGACCCGCACACGAGCTTCATGTCGCCCGGCACGCTGGAAAACTTCGAGATCGGGATGCGGCTGCAGCTCGACGGCATCGGAGCGTCGCTCAAGGCGGAAGATGGCTACACCACCGTGGCGGAACTCGTGCCCGGCGGTGCCGCGGACAAGGACGGGCGGCTGCAGAAGAAGGATCGCGTGATCGGCGTGGGGCAGGGGGCCGCCGGTGAGGTCGTCGACGTCGTGGACATGAATCTCAACGAGGTGGTGAAGATGATCCGCGGGAAGCGGGGCACCATCGTGCGGCTCAAGGTGATTCCGGTCGGTCAGACCGTCCCGAAGATCTACGACATCACGCGGGCCAAGATCGAGCTCAAGGACAGCGAGGCCCGCGGCGAGGTGATCGAGGAGGGGCGCAAGGCCGACGGCTCTCCGTATCGGATCGGCGTGATCAACCTGCCGAGCTTCTACATGGACATGGCCGGCGCGCGTCAGGGCCAGGCCGAGTACAAGAGCAGCACCCGCGACTGCAAGCGGCTGCTGGAGGAATTCAAGCAGAAGGGCGTGGACTGCGTGGTCCTCGACCTGCGCAACAACGGCGGCGGCTCGCTGCCGGAGTCGATCTCGCTGACGGGCCTGTTCATCGACACCGGCCCCGTCGTTCAGATCAAGGACGCCGACAAGCGGGTGCAGCAGTACGACGACGTCGATCCGGGCGTGTCGTGGGACGGGCCGCTCGTCGTGCTGATCAACAAGTTCAGCGCCAGCGCCAGCGAGATCGTGGCGGGCGCGATCCAGGACTATCGCCGCGGGCTCGTGATCGGCGACAGGGCGACCCACGGCAAGGGCACGGTGCAGAGCCTGCTCGACCTCGGCCGCCAGCTCTTCCAGCGGCTCCCCAACGCCCCGTCGCTCGGGGCGATCAAGATCACGATGCAGCAGTTCTACCGCCCGGGCGGCCTCAGCACGCAACTCGAGGGCGTGAAGAGCGACATCGAGCTGCCGAGCATCACGACGCACCTGCCCGTGGGCGAGGGGGATCTCGATCACGCGATCGCGTTCGACAAGGTGCCGGCGGCGACGTTCCAGCAGAGCGGCCGCGTGAGCGACGACATGCTCAAGACGCTTCGCGATCGCTCCGCCGCCCGCGTGCAGGCCGACACCGAGTTCGCGAAGGTCGCGAAGGACATCGCGCAGTACGAGAGGCGGAAGAAGGAGAAGACGATCTCCCTCGTGGAATCGGAATTCGCGAGGCAGTGGAACGAGGGGAAGGCCGCGGAGGACGAGGAGAAGAAGCTCGCCGAGGTGGAGGATCCGAAGCGGCCGATCGTGAAGCGGGACTTCTACTTCAACGAGGCGATGCGGGTGACCGCCGACTACCTCAACATGCTCGCCGGCGGCGCCGCCGGCCTCGCCCGCACGACCCCCGCCGCGGAAACCCAGCGGCTCCAGCCGGTCGCGCAGTAGGCAGGCGCGGCCTGATGTCCTCCCGCTCGGCAGGCGCTCCACGGGAGGTTCGGGGCTGCCAGTGCCCCGAGAGCCGGCGTACGCAGACAAGCGGAGCCAGGGATGGCGGAGCGCGGTCGGAGTCGAGCGAACGGAGGCCCGGAGGGCCGCAGTGAACGTCCGGCGACGGGGCACGGCAGCCCCGAACCGGCGCCCCTACCGGACGATCGCGTCGATGCCGCGGAACGAGTCGGGATGGGTGAGCCTGAGCGGGATGTCGCGGAACAGGAGCGACGGATCGACGCGCTTGTCGGCGCCGCGGGTGCGTTCGGCGGATGTGTCGAACGTGGGGGGCGGGCTGCCGGTGCGTGCGGCAAGGTGGGCGTACCAGTCGCGGCGGCGCACGGGATGACCGTCGGACACCACGTAGAGTGGTCGGGGGTGCGGGGCCGCCGCGACCGCGACGACGATCCGGGCGGCGTCATCCACGTGGACCAGGTTCAGCCAGCTGCCGGGGTCGGCGGCGATCGGCCGGCCGGCCTTCAGGTCGTCGAGCCGCGGGAGGCGGTCGGGGCCGTAGAGGCCGGCGAAGCGGAGCGCGGTGCCGCGGTCACCGGTGCGGGCGTGGAGCAGGGCCTCGGCCTCGAGGAGCACGCGGCCGGCTTCGCGTGTGGGATGAGCCGGCGTCGCCTCGTCGACCACGCTGCCGTCGTCGGTGCCCCACACGCCGGTCGAACTCGAGAGCACCACGCGGGGCGATTCGGGCAGCCCGTCGAGGACGCGTCCGAGGCCGCCGACGTGGACGTCGCGATACGAGCCGCCGGCGGTGCGATCGAAGCCGACCGCCCAGAGGAGCGTGTCGACCGCGGGCAGGTGGGCGAGGCCGTCGGGGGCCGTGACGTCGCCGATGATGGGGTGGAGTCCTTCGGCCTCCAGCGCTCGGGCCCGATCCGACGACCGGGTGACGGCGTGCACGCGGGCCCCCGCATCGCGCCACAGCCGCGCCACCCGGATCCCGAGATAGCCGCAGCCCACGACGATCCTGGCCGGTGCGGTCATCCGTCGAGCGCCCCCGGGCGGATCGGCGGCCGCCCCTCCGCCTGTGCCTCGAGCCATGCCGTGAGCAGGATCTGGGCGGCGATCGAGTCGGTGCGGGCCTTCTTCCTGCCGCGCGACAGCCCGAGGCCGGCGAGCTTTCCGGCGGCCTCGATCGACGTGTACCGCTCGTCGTGAAACACCACCGGGCGATCGGTCGTCGCAGCGAGCCACGCCCCGAACCGCTCCGCCTCCACCGACATCCGGCTGTCGCTGCCGTCGGCGTGGACCGGCAGGCCGACCACGAACCCGACGATCTCCTCGTCCGCCGCGAGACGGCGAAAGAACGTCGCCTCCGCGCCCTCGTCGGCGAGCACCGCGTGGAAGGGGAGCGGGCTGGCGATGATCCGGGCGGCGTCGCAGACCGCGATGCCGATCCGCTTGCGGCCGTAATCGACGCCCGCCACCCGGCCACTGTCCGGCACGGCGGCGGGCTCACTCATCGGAAATCCGCTCCGCGGCCGCCGGTCCGGGGGGCGGTGTGAACCTTCCCGTCTCCAGAAACGAAGCCGTCGCGTGCTGCACGGCCGCGTTCTTCATCATCGCGGCGTGGCTCACCGGCAGGAGGAGAAAGTCGCGCGCGCCGTCGAGCCGCGTCTCGGCCACGCGCACGACGGCGTCGTCGTCCCCCTCGAGGAGCGCGCTGAAACCCCGGCCATCCCCCTTGCCACCGGCCACGATCCCGAACTCGCAGGCCGGGACGGCCAGCGACTTGGAGATCTCCGGCCAGTGGAGCACGAGATCGCGGGCCGCGCCGTGCGACAGGGCCGCGAGCAGCCAGACCCGCGCCGCCATCCGGGCGAGGTCGGAGCCCTGGTTCGGCGCGCCGAGCATGACCATCCGGTGCACGCGATCGAGGTCGGCCGGCGGGGCCAGCGACATCCAACGGCGGACGACGATGTTGCCGAGGCTGTGCCCCACGAAACTGATGCGGCCGGTCCGCGGCAGCCCGGCGATGACGCGTCCGAGCGTCGCGCCATGATCGTCGATGCCCGCCCGGGGGCTGGCGTAGCCGACCGTCATGACGGCCGCATCGAGTCGCCCGCGCAGGTGGGCGACCAGCGGCCGCATCGACGCGCGGTTTTCCCCGAGGCCGTGGAGCACGATCACCGCGTCGCCGGTGACGGCGGGGATCCGGCCAGCCGACTCCAACCTCGCGAACTCGGCCCGGCAGGCGGCCTCGTCACCCTCCAGCACACACGCTTCGGCCGGGTCGAGCATCCGCCAGGTTTCGCTGCCCGGCCGGCGCTGGAGCCGCCAGTCGTGCCGCACCAGTTCGTCGGACCACTCGAGGCCCTCCGCCGCGAGGCGGACGCGTTCCGTCCACGCGACGTCGGCGGGCAGGGTCGGGGCCGTCGCAGCCGGCTCCGCGGCCGCCGCAGCGGAGGCGATCATCGCAGCGGAGGCGATCATCGCACCGCACAGCCACCCCGCTACAGGTATTCGCGCCACCCGCGGTTCTCCAGTTCGGCCACCACCTTCCGCACCGCCTCCTCGTGGGCCCGGTCGGCGACCAGCGTGGCGTCGGGGGTGTGCACCACCAGCATATCCTCGAGGCCCATCGTGACGACGAGGTGGTCGGGGCCGGTGTGGACGATCGTACGGAGGGAGTCAATGCCGAGGTGGCGTCCGACGACCGTGTTGCCCTCCGCATCGACGCCGCGCTGTCGGGCGACGGCCGACCAGCCGCCGAGGTCGTCCCAGCCGAACGGGGCCTCGATCACGACCACGTCGCTGGCATGCTCGAGCACCGCGTAGTCGATCGAGATTCCCCGGATCGCCGCGAATTCCCGGGCGAACACCGCATCGCGTTCCGGCGTGTCCCAGGCTGCCACGATCCGCTCGAGGTGCGCGAGGCATTCCGGCTGCCGGGCGGCGAGCGACTGGAGGATCGTGGCCGCCTTCCACACGAAGATCCCCGCGTTCCAGAGGAAGTTGCCCGCGGCGAGATACTCCCGTGCCACGCTCGCCGGCGGCTTCTCCTTGAACCGTGAGACACGGCACGCCCGCGCGTCGCCCAGCGGCCGGTCGAGCGGCGTCCCCGCTTCGATGTAGCCGAAGCTTTCTGCCGGATAGGTCGGCTTGACCCCGAACGTCACGAGCCGGCCGGGCGACTCCTCCACGAGGGCGGCCGCCTGGAGGATCGCCTCCCGAAACGTCTCCGCGGGCGCGATCACGTGGTCGGAGGGCATCACGGCCATCGTCGCCTCGGGATCGTGCCGCGCCACGAGCAGCGCCGCGAGGCCCACGCACGGGGCCGTGTCGCGTTTGCAGGGCTCGCCGACGAGCGTGCGCTCGGGCAGCTGCGGCAGCTGCCGGCGGACCGCGGGCAGGAGCCGCTCCGATGTCACGACCATCATCCGCTCCGGCGGCACGAGCCCGGCCAGTCTCGCAACCGTGTCCTCGAGCAGCGTCCGGTCGCCGGCGAGCGGCAGGAGCTGCTTGGGGAGCGCCGCGCGGCTCGCCGGCCAGAACCGTGTCCCGGATCCCCCGGCCATCACGATCGCATGCAACATGAGTGGGCTTCCTTTCGGGCGTAATGTAGCACGCACGGGACGGGCTTCAGCCGGTCTCTTTGGCGTGACTCGCCCAATCCGGCTCGGTGCTGGCCGTGCCCTCTCGTCGGACGTTCGCCTCGGCCCTCCCGGCCTCGGCTCTCTGCATGTCCGCTTCGCTTCGGCATCCATGCCTGCGCTCGCTTCCACAGCCCGCTCGAGGGCAGCGGCCAGCACCGATCCTTCCCGATTCCAGTTGAGGAGCCTGAAGCCGGCGCGGGTGAGTCGTGGCGGCCCGTCCTACGGGCGGCGGATCACCTGCGGCGTGTCGATGTGCGTGCCGCGGGGGAAGGCGGCGGCGATGTCGGTCGCGTCGAGGATCGTGGCGGCGTCGAGTTCGACGTCGACGCCCTCGGCCACGGTGACGCCGGCGTCGGCGAGGAGCCGGCGGGCCTGGTCCACGAGCGCCGCGTGCACGTGCTCCGGAGCGTCGGCCGCCGAGCCGACGGGGTTCTTGAGCGGGGCGAAGCCGTCGCGGGCCTCGATCTCGACCACGGTCACGCGGTCGGCCAGCGGCATGAGATCGAAGATGAACCGCTCGAACTTGATCGCGTTCGGCGTCGTGGGGCGCACGAGCGAGCCCGCGTCGTCGAGGAACGGCACCGCCTTGCGGGCGAGGTGCAGGGGGAGCGAATCGGGTTGGGAGGCGGCGCGATCGAGGAACGACTTCGTGAAGCAGTGGACCGCGATCGAGCCGGCGTGGAACCGGAGGCGACCGTCGGGACGGCGTTCCGCGGCCAGTTCGGGCGACAGGTCGCTGTACTCGACGACGGCGTGGCGGTCGCCTGCCGCGACCACGATGCCGACGCGTTCCCCGGGCTCGCGCTTCAGCACCACCTGCGTCGAGAACTCGGCCTGTGACAACGCGTGGTAGCCGAGGAACTCGCGGTCGAGGGGCAGGGCCAGCGGGTTGTCCACCTGGAAACTCGCGAGGTGCTCGGCGCCGTGGCGGCCGAACCAGTCGAGCCCGCCGGATTCCGCGAGGGATACGAGCATGCCGCCATGGCCGTCGGGGGCCATCGCGAGGTGGTCCGGGGCGTCGAGCAGGAGTCGCCCGTTCGTCGCCTCCACGGCCGGCAGGTCGTGCTGGCGGAAGATGTGGACAAAATCGGGGTCGAGGCCGCAGTGGTCATGGTCGGCGAGGAAGCGCCGCGTGTCGGAGTCGGTGGCCGAACTGGTCATGATCGCCAGCGGCGTGCGGCGACCGAAGCGGCGCTGGACCGCCCGCAGCTTGCCGAAGATCAGATCGAACAGGCTGGCCCGTGACACCGGGCCGACGCGCACGAGACCCTTCGGGCCCGTGCAGCCCAGCCGCGTGCCCTGGCCGCCCGCCACGAGGATCGCGCCGACGCGACCGCCGGCGAGCAGGTGCTCGCCGGCGGCGAGGGCCGCGGAGGGAGCGATGGCGTTCGCCGGATCACCGAGCCGCAGGCAGGGGGGCGTGACCGCGTGCGACAGATCGACCGCGGCCGGCGCTGCGGCGTCGTTCCGAGACCGCGTCAGCCGCTGCAGCGTGGCGAACTCGTCCCAGTCCACGACGGCGAGTTGCCCGAGCAGACGGCTGCGGCCGGCGGTATCGAGAGCGGACCAGAACCGCAGGACGTGCATCTGCCCGGACCGCTCCAGGGCGGACCGCAGCGGGGCCGGGATGTCGGCGTCGCTCGCGCTCATCCACGCACCCAGTTCCACATCAGCAGGCAGAGCAGGGGAAACCCGACGAAGATCAGCCCGTAGGTGAAGATGGTCGTCCAGAGATTTTCAGGCCAGCGTGCCATGTCGATCCCGGTTCACGCAGGAGAACGGGCGAAGACGTCGATCGGAATCTCCACCGCCTCCTCCACGGGCTCGTCGAGGCGGCACTCGATCCGCGCGCCCCAGGGCACGACCTCGGCCGCGGTCACCACCGCCTCGACCCCGTCGAACGCCGTCTGGGTCTGCACCTCCGGCACCCTGCGGAAGGCGGGGCAGAATCCGATGTGCCCCTGCGCCGATCGGGCGCCCCGGGCCACCGTGAGGGCGAGCGTGCCGTGCAGGCAGTCGAAGCCGTCGAGTTCGTATCGCTCGAACCGCTGGCGGAGATGGCCGGGGCACGGGGCGGTCTGGTGAACCAGCCGCTCCGCCGCCGGCTCGACGCGGGGCTCGGCCGACCGCGACCACGCCACCGCCCGGGCGCGAAGCCCTGCCATCCAGCGGGGAGCCTCGCGGCCAACGTAGGGTGCCGAAACGATCCACGCGGCGATCACCGCGGCGAGGAAGAAGGCCACCGCTCCGCCGCCCACCAGCCGGGGCGGCAGGGCGAGGGCGGCGAGCGCGAGCAGATAGCCGGCCCGCGCGACCACGGGCCACGCGGGCCGCAGGCGGACGAACCGCGCGGTCGCGTCGCAGGCCGCCACGAGGAGGCCGCCGAGGGCGGCGGCCACGATCAGTCCGCCGCCACCGAGCGGATCGAATCCGCCGGCTGCTCGCCGCAGGCAGAGCGCGATTCCGCACGCCAGGGCCAACAACGCCGAGAGGCCGCCGCAGGTCGTCACGAGAACCCGTTCGAGCGGCTCGCTCGGCCTCGCGGCGGTGGTGGGAGAGGTCGCCAACACTCCGCGTCAGCCCACCGCTGCGGTGCAGCCGACGGCGTCGGCGAGGGCCGCCGCGCGGTCGGTCTTCTCCCAGCTGAAACCGTCGCGCCCGAAGTGGCCGCCTGCCGCCGTCCGTCGGTAGATCGGCCGCCGCAGGTCGAGGTATTCGATGATCCCGCGGGGCGTGAGCGGGAAGAAGTCCCGCACCGCCTCGCACAGCCGCTGATCGTCCACCCGGCCCGTGCCTTCGGTGTCGACGTGGACGCTCACCGGCTCGCTCACTCCGATCGCGTAGGCCAGCTGGACCTCGCAGCGGTCGGCGAGGCCGGCCGCGACGATGTTCTTCGCGACGTGGCGGGCCATGTAGGCGGCACTGCGATCGACCTTCGTCGGATCCTTGCCCGAGAACGCGCCGCCGCCGTGGCGGCCCCAGCCACCGTAGGTGTCGACGATGATCTTGCGTCCGGTGAGGCCGCAGTCGCCGTGCGGCCCGCCCACGACGAATCGACCGGTCGGGTTGATGTGGTAGGTGATCTTCGAGATGTCGAGGTCCTGGGGGAGCAGCGGCTTGATGATCTTCTCGATGATGAACTTCCGGATCTCCTCGTTCGACACGTGCGGCGCGTGCTGCGTCGAGACCACCACCGTGTCGATGCGGACCGGCTTGTTGTCCTCGTACTCGACCGTCACCTGGCTCTTCGAGTCGGGCCGCAGCCAATCGACCTCGCCCTTCTGGCGGGCTTCGGTGAGCCGGTTGAGGATCCGGTGCGAGAGCGCGATCGGCAGCGGCATCAATTCGGGGGTCTCGTTGCAGGCGTAGCCGAACATCAGGCCCTGATCGCCGGCGCCGATGTCCTTGCCCTTCGCCTCGTCCTCGTTGACGCCCATCGCGATGTCGCCCGACTGCTTGCCCACCGCCACGAGCACCGAGCAGGTGTCGGCGGCGATCCCCATCTCGTCGTCGGTGTAGCCCACGTCGCGGATCACCTGGCGGACGACCTGCTGGTAGTCGATCGTGCCCTTGGAGGTGATCTCGCCGGCGATCACGGCCAGTCCGGTCGTGACCATCGTCTCGCAGGCCACGCGGCTGCGCGGGTCCTGCGCGAGGTACGCATCGAGGACGCCGTCGGAAATCTGATCCGCCAACTTGTCCGGGTGGCCCATGCTGACCGACTCACTCGTGAACAGATATTTGCCTTGTGCCACGATTGCTGCTTTCTGCGAGGGAAGGGGATGGCGGAAAACGTCCGAACGGACGCCGCGATTATCCTTCGCCCCGAACGCGTCCGCAACTGGGGCGCATGTGGGGCTCATGGCCGGGAGGGCAGTCTGGAGAGGATTTCCCGGGCCGTGGCGGCGGTGGCTCCACGCCTCGCCTCCACGGTGGCTGCGGCCCGTGCTCCGAGCGCCTGCGCCCACGCGGGCTCGGCCAGGCAGCGGGCGACGAAGGCGGTGAGGGCCGGGCCGTCGGCGACCACGCGGGCGGCGTCCGCCGCGAGCAACGCCTCCACCTCGCGGGTGAAGTTGCGGGTGTGCGGGCCGAAGCAGACGGCCGCACCGTAGGCGGCGGGCTCGAGCATGTTTTGGCCGCCGCGCTTGCCGTCGAGACTGCCCCCCACGAAGGCGATCGTCGCGGTGCCCCACCACTGCCCGAGTTCGCCGGTGGTGTCGACGAGGAGCACGCGGGCCTCGGGGGCCGGTCCGTCCCCATCGAGCCGGCTGCGGCGGCTCCAGCGCACGCCCGCGCGGTCGAGCAACGCCGCGATCTCGCCCGTCCGCTCGACGTGCCGCGGCACGATCACCAGGCGGAGGGCGGGGTGCGCGTCGCGCGCCTCGAGGAAGGCGTCGAGGGCCAGCGACTCCTCGGGGGCCTGCGTGCTGCCGGCGAGAAACACGACGTCGTCGGCGGCGATCCCCGCGAGCCGGCGCAACCGCTCCACGTCCGGGGCACCGCGGTCGCCCCGCACGCCGTCGAACTTCATCGAGCCGGCGACGATCACGGCCGGTGCGCCGAGCGCGGCGAATCGGCCGCCGTCCTCGTCCGAGCGGGCCGCCACGAGCGAGACGCGGCCGAGCATGCGCCGCACGAGCGGCGCGATCCGGGCGTAGCCCCTGGCGCTCCGCCCGCTCATCCGGGCATTCGCCACCACGATCGGGATGCCGCGCCGGGCGATGCCGGCGAGCAGGTTCGGCCAGAGTTCGAGTTCGCCGAGCACGACGAGGTCGGGTCGCACGGCGTCGAGGACGCGATCCACCGCCCAGGTGAAGTCGAGCGGACAGGGAAACGTGCGCTCGGCCCCGAACCGCCTCGCCGCCACCTCGAGGCCCGTCGTCGTGGAGCTCGACGCCACGCAGTCGATGGTTCGTCCCGCTGCCTCGGCCTGCCGGTGAAGCTCCGCCGTCAGGCCGGCGAGGAGTTGCACCTCGCCCACGCTCACACCGTGGAGCCAGATGCGCGGAGCGGCGGCGGCGGGCAGGGGGGCGATCGCGCCGGTGAACCGCGTCCACGGCGCCGCCACCGGCCGCCGACCGGCGACCTTCCGCCACACGACCCACGGCAGGGCGACCAGGGCGGCCAGGAGATAGACGGTGTCGAGCAGCACGTGCAGGCTTCCCTGACCAATCCCGCACGCGACGATCGAGGCGGCCAACCCGCGTCTCCCGCCGTGGCCGGCTCACCGGAGCGTCGCGTCAGGATACCGCCTGGTGCCGCGACCGGGGATCAGCCCGCGGTCACGCCGCTCGACTTCGCGCAGCAGTTCTTGAACTTCTTTCCGCTGCCGCACGGGCAGGGGTCGTTGCGGCCCACCTTCGCCCCGAGGTTGCGGATCGGCTCGAGGTTCACCGGCTCGCCGCGCGAGTCGGAGGCCGCCTGCTGCGGTTCGGCCTGCGGGGGAGCCAGGGCCGCCGCCGACGGAGCCTCGGCGTGGATCGCGGCCGTCTCGCGGAAGGCGCTCTTCACCTCCGGCTCCTCGACCTGCTCGATCCGGTAGACGATGTCCACCACCCGCTCGTCGATCGCCTTCCACATCAGGTCGAACGTCCGCATCCCCTCGCGCTTGTACTCCACCTTCGGATCGACCTGGGCGTAGCCGCGGAGGCCGACGCTCGACCGCAGGTGGTCCATGGCGAGGAGGTGATCCTTCCAGGCGTTGTCGAGGATCTGCAGCACCACGGCGCGTTCCATGCGTCGCATGTCGTCACCATAGCGGGTCTCGCGGGCGGCGTAGACCTCGCGGGCCTTCCGCTTCACGATCTTCTTGAACGCCTCGACGTCGTGGCCGGCCGCCTCGGCCTCCGACAGTTCGGCGGCGGTCAGGGGCTGGCCGAACCGCCACTCGGTCCAGCCGCAGGCGGTCTTCAGGCCGAAGTCGGGCGCCAGGAACCGGGCCCCGTCCGAGAGGTCGATCCGATGGATCGCCTCGCGGGCCTTCTCCTGGAGCAGCTCGGCCACGGCCTCGCGCCCGGCCCGCTTGAGATCGCGATCGTTCACCGACACCTTCCAGCGCGAGTTGGCGAACGACGCCAGGGCGGACCAGTTCCACTCGCTCTCCTCCTCGCCGGCCGGGAGGTTCTCCTCGACCGCCTCGTAGATCGCCCCCTCGGACTGCCGCACCGCCTCCTCGACCGCCAGCCGCTCCGCCTCCTCCGGCGACATGCCGCGGTAGTCCTTCGCCTCGAGTTCGCACGCGAGCCGCTCGGAAGCCCAGGCGGAGAACGCCTGCGCGCCGTAGTCCTTGTCGAGAAACGTGCCGATGTGCTGATCGATCTGCCGATCGACCATGTCGAGGACGATCCCGCGGCAGTCGGCGTCGCCGTCGGTCTGATCGAGGATCTTCTGCCGGAAGCCGTAGACCCGCTTCCGCTGCTCGTCCATCACCTCGTCGTACTCGAGCAGGTTCTTCCGGACCTCGAAGTTGCGTTCCTCCACCTTCTTCTGCGCCGCCTCGACCCGCCGCGTCACCATCCGGCTCTCGATCGCCTCGCCGTCCTGCATGCCGAGCCGCGTGAGCACGTTCTTCACCCACTCGCCGGCGAAGATCCGCATCAGGTCGTCCTCGAGCGAGAGGAAGAAGCGGCTGCTCCCCGGATCGCCCTGCCGGCCGCAGCGGCCGCGGAGCTGGAGATCGATGCGGCGGGCCTCGTGCCGCTCGGTGCCGATGATGTGCAGCCCGCCCATCCCGCGGACCTGCTCCCCCTCGGCCTTCATGTTCTCGCGAGTGGAGATCTCCCTGACGAGCGACTCCCACTCGTCGGGCGGCACGTCGAGCCGCGTGGGGTACTTGTCCTGGAGCTTCGCCCAGGCCATCGTGTCCGGATTGCCGCCGAGGATGATGTCGGTGCCGCGGCCGGCCATGTTCGTGGCGATCGTCACGGCCCCCAGCCGACCCGCCTGCGCGATGATCTCGGCCTCGCGCTTGTGGTGCTTGGCGTTCAACACCTGGTGGTCCACGCCCCGCTTCTCGAGCAGTTCGGAGAGCCGCTCGCTCTTCTCGATCGACACGGTGCCCACGAGCACGGGACAGCCGCGCCGCTCGATCTCCTTCACCTTCGCACGGTCGATCGACTCGGTGTCCCGACAGCCTTTCGGCTCGAACTCGAGCGCGGTGTCGGTTTCGCGGACGACCCTGCCGATCTTCCAGGTGCCGTCGGCCATCGCCAGGGTGTCGAACCGGTGCAACCGCTCCACCTCGTCGGCCACGGCGATCCACTTCTCCCGCTCGGTGCGGTAGATGACGTCGGGGTGATTGATCCGCTTCATGCCCCGGTTGGGCGGGATGGCGATCACGTCGAGCTTGTAGATCTTCCAGAACTCGCTCGCCTCGGTCATGGCCGTGCCGGTCATGCCGCCGAGCTTCCGGTAGAGCTTGAAGAAGTTCTGCAGTGTCACGGTGGCGAGCGTCTGCGACTCCTCCTTGATCTTGACGCCCTCCTTCGCCTCGACGGCCTGATGGAGGCCGTCGGACCACTGCCTCCCCGGCATCAGCCGGCCGGTGAACTCGTCCACGATCACCACCTCGCCATTCTGCACGACGTAGTTGACGTCGCGCTTGTAGAGGTGGTGGGCCTTGAGCGCGTTGTCGATGAGGTGGGGCCACTCCATGTTGCCCGCGGTGTAGAAACTCTCGACGTCGGCGAGTTTCTCGGCGAGCCTCACCCCCTCCTCGGTGAGGGCGACGGCGTGCTCCTTCTCCTTGACCTCGAAGTGCGTGTCGGCGGTGAGCTTGCGGGCGATCTGGTCGGCCCGGGCATACTTCGAGACGTCGTCGTGGGCGGGGCCCGAGATGATCAGCGGCGTGCGGGCCTCGTCCACGAGGATGTTGTCCACCTCGTCCACGATCGCGTAGTTGAGCGGCCCCTGGGACTGCTGCATGTGCTTCGGGAACCGGTCGTCGCCGCGGGCGGCCATCCGCATGTTGTCGCGCAGGTAGTCGAAGCCGAACTCGTTGTTCGTGCCGTAGGTGATGTCGCAGGCGTACGCCTTCTGCCGCTCGCCCGAGTCCATGCCCGACTGGATGGCGCCCACGGTGAGGCCGAGCCCCATGTAGAGCGGCCCCATCCACTCCATGTCGCGGCGGGCGAGATAGTCGTTCACCGTGACGACGTGCACGCCCTTGCCCTCGAGCGCGTTGAGGTAGGCGGGCAACGTGGCCACGAGCGTCTTCCCCTCGCCGGTGATCATCTCCGCGATGGCGCCGGAGTGGAGGACCATGCCGCCGATCAGTTGCACGTCGTAGTGCCGCATGCCGAGGAACCGCTTGCCCCCCTCCCGGCACACCGCGAAGGCCTCGACGAGGATGTCGTCGAGCGTCTCGCCCGCCACGAGCCGCCGCCTGAACTCGGCCGTCTGGCCGCGAAGCTCGGCGTCTGTCAGCGCCTGGTATTTCGGCTCGAGAGCGTTGATCGCCTCGATCTTCGGTTCGAGACGCCTCACATAGCGGGCGTTCGACGATCCGAACAGGCCGGTCAGGAATCGCTCCAGTCGCGAACCGGCGGCGGCGGCGCTGTTCGAGACCGTTTCCCAGATGCGTTCGAGGATTTCCATGGATGGGGGCGCGGTATGCGGGCGGCCCGGGCGGGCAGCAGGGCGGTGGCGGTGAGCGTCCGGCCCACGAAAAAGCTGGGCAACCCATGATTCTCACGCGAAAGCCGTGCGGGGGTCAAGGCGACGGGGTGCCTCGGCCCGAGGCGCCGATGATCCCGCGAGGCGCATCGAGGCTCGCGGGCCGCTGGCAGCAGGGCCGTCGGCCGGGCTATCCTGAGGCGGAGGTCACTTGCACGCGGGCCCTGGCGGACATGCATCGGAACCGTCGGCTTCCTCGACGTGGCGTCGGCATGAGGGCCGCACTCTTCCTCGCCCTTGTCGTGCCGTCGGCGGCAGGGGCAGTCGGGCCGCCCGAGAGGCCGCCCAACATCTTCATCTTTCTGGCCGACGATCAGATCCTGAAGAGCAACGGCTGTTACGGCGCGAGCCCGAGCCATACGCCGCACGTCGATCAGCTGGCCCGGGAAGGGATGCTGTTCACCAACTGCTACGCCCCGTCGGCGATCTGCTCTCCGAATCGCGCCGCGTTGCTGTCGGGGATGTACCCGCTCCGCAACGGGTGCCACGCCAATCATTCCGGCTTCTACGACGGCATCAAAAGCCTGCCGAACTACATGCGGGAGCTCGGATACCGCTGCTGCATCGTCGACAAGGACGGGATTCAAAAGCCGAGTGATTGCTACGCTTGGGAGCGACGGATCGAGAAATCGGGCGAGCACGTGGCCGGGGCGGACACGCCTTCGCAGGACCGTCATCGGGTACCGCGATACGAGGAGATCGAACGCTTCCTCACGGAACAGGACGACCGGCCGTTCGTGCTGTTCCACGCCTGCTCGTTGCCGCACCAGCCGAGCCTGAGCCGCCTGCCCAACGGCCTGGAGGGATACGCGGCGTCCAACGCCACGATGGACGAACAACTCGGCCGCGACCTCGCCCTGCTGGAAAAGCACGGGCTCGTCGACCGAACGGTCGTCATGTTCATGAACGACAACGAGGCGCAATCGCCCCTCACGAAAGACTTCCTCTACGAGCGGAGCCTGCGGGTTCCGCTCGTCATCCGCTGGCCGGGCCGCATCGGCCCGGGAACGGTGGCGACGGCGACGGTCAGCACGATGGACGTCCTGCCGACGCTCATGGAGATTGCCGGCGGAGCGACACCCCCGGGGATCGATGGCAGGAGCATGCTCGACGTGTGGCAGGGAAAGGCAGACCGCTTCCGCGACGAGATGTTCGCGAGCGTGACCGGGGTCATCGTCTCGACGGGCGGACGGCAGGAAACGCCCTACCCGATGCGATCCTGCCGGTCGGGCAACTACAAGTACATCCGCAACATCAACCATGAGGTCCCGCATTTCATCCGCACGTCGGTGCGGCTGCCGTTCGAGGAGCTCTACGATCTGGCAGCCGATCCGGAGGAGCGGGCGAACCTCGCTGCCGATCCCCGATTCGCCGCCGTCAAGCGGGAGCTGAGCGACAAGGTCGACGCGTGGATGGCGTACTGTCGCGACGAGGGCATCGAGAGCGAACTCGAATCGCTCCGGAGGTATCCGGCCAAGGCACAGGGCGACCGTCGGTAGTGCCCGAGGGAGGCCTCCTCGTGCGTCGTCGGCCCCGTTTCGCGGCGACGAAAAACCGCAAAAACGCGGTTTTGCGGCCGAAATTCCCCCGCGTGCATTTTTCGGCTACCCCGATTTTCCCACGGGCCGCTACGGTGCCGGTGGTTTTGATGGCCCGCGGGCGTCCCGTGGCCCAGTTCCTCAAGAGGAGAATTCGATGATGCGTCTTCCGACGTTGTTTGCCGTCCTGTGTGCCGTTGCCGTCAGCCTGATGGTCGCCGACACCGCCTCCGCCGCCGGTCGCCGTGGCAGCTCCGGCTGCGATTGCGCTCCCGCCTGTGCGGCCGAGCCAGGCTGTGCCGCCTGCGCTGAGCCCGGTTGTGCCGCTGCCGCCGAGCCGGCCTGCGGTGCTGCCGAACCGGCCTGCGGTGCCGCCGCTCCGGCCTGCTGCTCCGCCCCGACCACCCACCGGCGCGCTCGTCGCGGCCTGTTCTCCGGTCGGCGCGCCCACCATGGCGGTGGTGCCAGCGGCTGCACCAGCTGCTGCGAGGAGCCGGCCTGCTCCGCCGAGCCGTGCTGCAACGCCGGCTGATCGGGCTGCCGATCGGGCATCTGCCTGAAATCGGTGAACATGAGGCGGCGGGGGGCATGAGGTCCCCCGCCGCTTTTTTTCGTCGAGCGAGGTTGGCGGGGCCTCGGGAGCCCCCGGTATCCTAACCGGGATGCCGAGCCGCATCCCAGTCAGCGTGATCCCGGTCAGCGCGGTGGTCGTGATGGCCCTGGTCGCCGCGACGCGCGGCATGGCCGACGGCCCCGGGGACAACATGCCGGGAAGCGTGCGGCCGATTCCGCCCGTGGGCATCGACCTCGACGAGGCCACGCAGCGGCGGTTGCTCGCGGCCGCCGAGACGCTCGGGCGCGACGTGGCCGCGTGCGGGCAGGCGAGTTCCGCCGACGCCGCCGAGGTGCTGGTCTTCGCCCGCGCCGTGCGGCTGGCCGTCGAGGATCGATTTCTCTACTCCGACAAGGAGGTCGAGCAGGCGGAGCGACTGCTCGACCGCGGCCGCGAGCGGCTGGCGGCCCTGAGGGAGGGCGTGACCGGTGCCCGACTCCTGACGACGGGCGGCACGTCGGCGGATGGGCCGCGGCTCGCCGTGGGCGGATTCCGCTCGCGGATCGACGGCTCCGTGCAGCCCTACGGCCTCGTGGTGCCGGCCGGGATGGCGGCCGGCGACGCTCGGCCACGAAGGCTCGACGTCTGGCTCCACGGCCGCGCCGAAAAGACGAGCGAGGTCGCGTTTCTCGCCCAGCGGCTCGCCGCGGCGGGCGAGATCGCCCCGCCCGACACGATCGTGCTGCATCCCTACGGCCGCTACTCCAACGCCTTCAAATTCGCCGGCGAAACGGACGTGCTCGAGGCGATCGCCCACGTGAAGACGCTCTTCCCGATCGACGACGACCGGGTCGTGATCCGCGGATTTTCGATGGGTGGCGCGGGCTGCTGGCAGTTCGCGGTTCATTTTCCGGGCACGTGGCTGGCGGCCACGCCCGGTGCGGGCTTCTGCGAGACGCGGGATTTTCTCCGCACGTTCCAGCAGCAGGAGTTCACGCCGAACCCGGCCCAGGTCCGGCTCCTCCACTGGTACGACTGCCCCGACTGGGCGCACAACCTTCGCGGCCTGCCGACGATCGCCTACTCCGGCGCGCTCGACAGGCAGAAGCAGGCGGCCGACGTCATGGTGGCGGCGTGCGCGACGCGCGGGTTCGAGATCCCGCACGTGATCGGGCCCGACACCGCCCACAAGATCCATCCCGACTCGAAGGCCGAGATCGAGGCCTTCGTCGCCCGGCGGGCGGAGCAGGGGAGACCGGCCGTGCCGCGCGAGATCGACTTCACCACCTACACGCTCCGCTATCCCTCGCACACCTGGCTCAAGATCACCGGACTCGGAGAGCACTGGCGGGAGGCCCGGGTGCAGGCGGCGGTGCAGTCGCCGCAGGAGATCGGAATCACGACGACGAACGTCACGTCGCTGGCTCTCGACATCCCGCGGGCTGCCGGCCTGCTCGATGCCGTGAAGTCCGTCGCGGTGCGGATCGACGGCACCCTGCTCGAGGTCGCCGCGGTGCCCGGCGCACGCTGGCACGCGGAGTTCGCGCAGGCCGACGGCGCGTGGCGGCTCGGGCCCCCGGAGCGGGATGGCGGCGGCGGGCTGCGGAAGCGCCCGGGCCTCCAGGGGCCGATCGACGATGCGTTCATGGACGCGTTCGTCTTCGTCGGCCCCGATTCGGGCCGCACGTCGTCGTCTCCGGCCGACCGCTGGGTGGCCGAGGAGTTCGCCCGGGCGAAGCGCGAATGGCGGCGACACTTCCGCGGCGACGTGGTCGAGCGGGCGGCCGCCGCGGTCTCGGCCGACGACATCGCGAACAGGCACC
>Ga0209189_1000156_pt1 | contig 58967 bp, 55 predicted proteins | sample C_130820_EF_Meta_FD_187308 | JGI IMG/M metagenome (GOLD analysis project Ga0209189, IMG submission 187308) | Freshwater microbial communities from Lake Croche, Canada to study carbon cycling - C_130820_EF_MetaG (SPAdes) (version 3) | ecosystem: Environmental > Aquatic > Freshwater > Lake...
TTTTTTTTTTTTTTTTTTTTTTTTTTTTTTTTTTTTTTTTTTTTTTTTTTTTTTTTTTTTTTTTTTTTTTTTTTTTTTTTTTTTTTTTTTTTTTTTTTTTTTTTTTTTTTTTGGCGTGGATTTCAGTAATATATTTCAGTTATATCACACCTACACAAAGGACAAGGTGTTTCGGTCTTACGCTGACAACTTTTAATATGACTTTCTACACAACTCATACAGAACTTGTGATTACAACTCGTCATAGTATTCGTCTGGTTTGTTAAACAAATTGGACATTCATCATCCTCTTGAACATCACTACTCATGATGAATACGATATTTTTGTGGACTATATTCTTATCTTGTTCTATAACAGGGGAATATAGCGGTGTTCCAATCAACCCCATTCTTGAGTCCCAATCATCGAAAATATCCATCTCTCTATCTTCTTCTTCATCCTCCCGAGAGAAATCAAGGTTTGCCATAATCGTATCTAGGTATGATACGTTTCTTTCTCGTATGTTCAACTCTTCCTCTCTCTCAGGAGTAACCACCGCATACCTATTTACATACGAACGCTCTGGTGTTTGGTAAGAGAAATCGGCATACATCAACATTTTTATTTTTATATGGTTTGCTTTTCCTCAGTTTTATTTGCTTTTTACTCTTCAATTTTTTTTTTCCTCACACATTTCACTTTTTACTGAATATTTCCACCTTTTATAAAGGTGGAGCCAAATAGGCTTCGCCTCAGGGGATTATGGAAACATTTAAGAAAGGTTATAACGATGAAACGGTCAAAAAGTTCATATATGATGGGAACGTTAACTAAAATAGTTTTTCCTGAATAATATCTCAGACATAATTAAAAATCGGCGTTTGAAATGTAAAAAGGTGTAAAATATTTATAAACGATATTATTTCAACTGAATTTTGTGATTACATCTAAACAGGTTTCATAATATTAAAATTAAATAATTTATTTTTTTTATTATTATTTTTTTTTAAACTATTTTTTATTAAATTATTTTTTATTGTTTCTAAAACGTTTTTTCTATATTCATTAACTTTGTTCTTATATTCAAGTATTGATTTTGAATGAATTATTTTTTCTGGATTTTTATTATCACTAAATTGTAATTCATGAATAACCTTCTTTCTTTTTATTGAACAAGCAACACATAAACATCCATCATCCAAATAATGAAACCCTTTAAAATCGCATATATGTTGATTTTCAAAAGATAATTGTTTATATAAATTATATTCATTTTCGTTATAACAACTAAAATATTCACTTGTTTTATCCCTCCACATATTTAGATATTCTTCTTTCTCCATAGGAGAATAATAATACTTTAAACTATCACAATTCTCAATTATTTCTAATAAATTTTTGGGTATTTTATATGAAGATAAAAATTTTTCAAACAAATCTTTTATAACTTTTTTATTTGTTTCGTAATCATTTATTGTATTTATTTTAACTACAATAAAGTTATTTAATATTGTTCCCCAATCATTAGAATCTTTCAGTCGTAGTTTCAAATATTTTACACCATATTTTTCAACACATAAATATTTTTTTTCATAATCAAAACTATCTGGAAATTCTATGTTATATATATTTCTGTAATAATCGTGTCTCGATAAGTATGGAAAAATTTTATTAAATCTATTTATTACTTTATTTATATCATAAGTATTTAATTTTTCATCATAATTATTAAAATGAAAACTCCCAATTTTTTCAAAAAAAGAAGATATTTTTTGTTCAATTGGTGTTCTATAAATATCAATTACAATAACATTTTTTCCTAAAAAACTATTATAATTAATAATATCTTTTATAGTAACATTTTCAATACCATATAATATTTTTAACATTAACTCATCGTGAATATGTATTACTGTATAATAATTCAAAGTGTATAATCTAAGTGAAGAAACTAATGAGGTTGAACCAACTTTTGGTGGACAATAAACAAAAATAATATTATTATCTTTATTTAGATGTTTATCGTCTAATATTTGTAGTTTTTTATTTGCGTCATTTAATAATAATATTTTATTTTCATCTAGTTGAAGTTGATTTATTAGTTTTTCTTTTTCTTCTGATTGTTCTTGCTGGTTAATTTCTTCTGATTGTTCTTGCTGTTCTTTTTCTTGTAATTGTTCTTGCTGTTTAATTTCTTCTGATTGTTCTTGTTTTTCTTTTTCTTGTAATTGTTCTTGTTTTTCTTTTTCTTGTAATTGTTCTTGCTGTTTAAATTCGTCTGATTGTTCTTGTTGTTTAATTTCTTCTGGTTGTTCTTGTTTTTCTTTTTCTTGTAATTGTTCTTGCTGTTTAATTTCTTCTGATTGTTCTTGCTGTTTAATTTCTTCTGGTTGTTCTTGTTGTTTAATTTCTTCTGGTTGTTCTTGTTTTTCTTTTTCTTCTAATTGTTCTGGTTGGGGTTGATAATTTTGTTCTTCAAATAGAAAGTCATTATTTTCCTTACAAATCATAATAATAATATTTAATATTTTAATAAAAAATATTAAACTAAAAATTTATACAGAAATTATTTCATTATTAGTAGTTTCACGTGGTTTTTTACTTCTTCGTACAAGCTTCCAGTTGCTATCATTTCTATATTGATTACGATACTGCGGAGTTTGTCTAAAATTATTATTTTCAACCGCATTATCTGATGGATCACTTTTATAATACCTATTTCTAGTAACCTGAGAACGAGTTTCGCACATTAACTTTCCAGAATCTATACCTTTTACATTAATTGCTTGACATTTATGAGTTCCAGATGTAAGTTCTTGAATATTGAAAACAACATATTCACCTTGAACTAAATATTTATATTGGTCATTAGAAACGATAATACCGTTATGATGAACAAAAATATCATTATTTTCACTAGATTCATTATTTGATACGGTGATAAACCCATATCCAGCTTTATTATTAAACCACTTTACACGACCAGTATATTGTGCGGAACCTTCTGACATTACTATTATTATAAAAATATAGTTTATCTTTATATTATTTTTGAAATAAATTAATTAAGTAATCATAATTTGGTGTTTCATCAAAAGTTAAATTTCTACAATAGTTATAATATTCTTTAAATTGTTTTGGAATATTATTATTTTTGAATATATTCGTTTTAATATCTTTCATATTTTCTATATCGGTATTTTCCCAATCTAAATTTCCATTAAACATATAATATGATATATAAAGTAAGGATTCTAAGTCATCTCTCCTTGATGGTTCAATACCATCGTGTAAATTTATGCTAATAAAATTCGGTGTGCCTGTTATATTATTATTAAGTTTGGGTTGAATGTGTTCGCCGTTATTTATATATTTTTTACAAAATCCAAAATCTATTAAATAAATAATATTTTTATTTTCTTCTATTCCAAATAAAAAATTTTCAGGTTTTATATCTCTGTGTATTAATTCTTTATTATGAATATATTTTAATCTCTCGATCATTTGAATTGTAATATTAAATATATATTTTAATGATAATATCACTTTTTTTTCTACAATATCTAATAATGAATATCCTAATAAATTCATAACCATATAATTATTATTATTATCATTTCCGAACCATAGAACATTTGGTATTCCTTTTCCACCGTTTAAATATTGATAAATCTGAGTTTCATTTTTCAACATTTTTGTTTTATTATTCGCTTTTTCTACTTTTATAGCAACGAAATTATTTGTTCTTATATTTATTGCTTTATAAATTATACCAAATCTACCTCTACCAATTTCATTTAAAATTTGATATTTATTTGATAACATAATATATATATATTTTAATTTATTTTTATATTATATAAATAAATGATTTGTAAAGGATTACAGCGAGAGAATTGTTTAGAACCAAATTGTAAATATATAAATGGCGAAAAAAGAAAATATTGTAGGACTTCAAAAAATAATAGAAATATAGTAAGAACATTTAGTAGGTGTAGAGGTATAGAAAGGACGAACTGCTTACCTCCTGATTGTAAATATGCGAATGGTGTAAAAAGACAATATTGTAGAATAAGTAAAAATACGAAAAGGCGTGTTAGTTTAAATATTAGTAAAAAAAATAAGGCAGCAAGTGTAATTCAACGATTTATGAAAAAAACAAGAAAACATAATACTCAAAAAAAATCAGAAAATAAAGCATCAAGTAATAATCAAGAAAATAGAGCAGCAGAAATAATCCAGAAATTTATGAAAAAAACAACAGATAAAATAAAGAAAAAGAAAGAAAAAGAAAATAAGATAAAAGTTATTGGTGAATTTATAGCAAAGAGTAAATCAAAGTATTTAACAAGGGTTTGTTCAGATTCTGGTGTATGTATTGCGTTTGGTAAAGAAACAAATAAAATAAAATCGTTTTTCAACAATTTTGATGATTTCAAATATAAAAATAAAGTAAAACGTTTATCGGAAGGTGTAAATGGTATAGTTTATGATGTTGAATATGAAAGATTAAAATATAAGGCTTACACAATTATGAAAATGTCTAAAAATAAGGATTCGGATAATTTAATATACGAATATCTTGTCGGTATATTTTTTATAAATACTGTATATAAAAAATTTCCTTGTTTTTTAGAAACATATAATTTTTGTTTAACTCCAAATGATTTAAATAATCAAAAGAAGTTTTTGAATATTATTAATAAAGAAGAAATAAAAGATATAATTTCTTTATCGTGTGTTGACCCAACAAATATTGGTATTCAAATTGAATATTTAAAGAACCCGATTGAATTGAATGATGCGTTAGGTATAACGTATTTTTGGAGAACTGAAATTATGCAAGTATTATTTCAGATTTATTGTCCGTTATTTGCTTTGAGAGAGGTTTTTACACATTATGATTTACACGCGAGTAATGTATTATTATATGAGCCTGTAAAAAACCATTATATCCACTATCATTATCACTTAGAAAAGGGTGAAATGGTTTCTTTTAAGTCAAGATATATAGTAAAAATAATAGATTATGGAAGATGTTATTTTAATAATAAAAGTAAAAATATTAGTTCTCCCGATATTCGTGAAATTGTATGCGATGAGGCTGAATGTAATAAAGGATTTAATGTATGTGGTGATAGAGTAGGATATGGATGGTTAGAAGAAGAAAATAACGAAAACAAAAAAAATCAGTATGTTAATTCTTCAATATTGAATCGTAGTCACGATTTACAAATAATAAATGATGTTTCTGAAAGATATAAAAAAACATTTGAGCAAATGGTGTATTATGATTACGATACAAATAATGATATAGATAAACTATTTAAAAAAACAAAATATGGAAACAAACAAGGAACAAAAGAGATTGTGAAGTCAGGATTGCCCCGAAGTGTGAATAATGTGCCTGATGCGTTTAAATTATTAAAAAAGATTTGTTTAAATTCAGGATTTATAGACGAAAACAACGACAAATATAATGTTCCAGAAAAAAAGTTGGGTGATTTGCATATATATGGGGATGGAAGTGATAGGGATATGGTATTCACATCATCAAAAATATAAATGACGAAACATAAAAAAGCAAAGGGTATGAAAAATAAAATTGATTAAAATTATGATATAAAAAGATAATAATAAATATAATAAATAGAAGAAAATTAAAATGACAAGAGTATTAAAGAAAGGCGATATAATTATTTATAATAAATATTATTATGAAATAATAAATGTTGCGATTGTAACTAACTACTATGAATTACAAAATTATAGTAAAGACGTCAAAATATCATTATCACTTAATGATAATAATATTATTAGAATTACAAAAGAAAATCAATTATTTTTGAAAAAATATTTCAAATTCGCAGAAAATTATAATTCGACAATTGATTATTTGAATAAGAAATATAGTAGTGAAAAGTATATTTATTTGAACTTAGTAAATATAGCAAATATAGAATTTGATATGTCAATAATAAAAAGATGTCATTTAACTTTTAATCAATTAAATAAAATAAAAAATACTTTAAAAAAAACAGGTTCGCATTATATAGAATTACACGAAATAATAAAAAATCCGTATAATTTCATAAAAGATGAATTTCAATTAATTACATTTGATAAAGCAGAAAGAATAGAAAAAGAATATAAATTAAATATAGTATTTGAAGAAAAATTAATTGCGTGGGTAAATGATTTTATAAGAATAAAAAATTCTTTTTATATAGAAAAAAATTATTTTGAATCAAATTTTACGAAATATTGTTTGAAGAATAATAAGAATAAGAATAATTTTGTAAAATTAATAAATATGTTTGTTGTAGATAAATTAATAAATGAGAAAATATACAAAACAACAAATTATTTAATTAATTATGAAAAGAGATTAACTGATATGTTGTTAGATTTATATTATGAGGAAAAATATGATGTAAATATTGAAGATATAAAAAAAGAAATAGTAAAGTTTGAGGATAAACAGAGGGAAGGTTTAAATAACAAGTATAAATTAGAAACAGCTCAAATAAATGCAGTTATTAATTCTATTACAAATAAAATTAATATTATTACAGGATTTCCAGGAACAGGAAAATCAGAAATAGTAAAATGTATTCTTTATGTAAATAATGCGTTATTCAAAAAAAATAAAAATAATGATAAAGATGATATTTCCGAGTGTGAAGTTTCAGATTTATCTTTAAGTAATGATGATTATGATTACGAGGATTATGATAATGAAGATTATGAAAATGAATGTTTTATTAATCCAAAAGAAATATCTATTATTGCACCAACAGGATTAGCATTTTTAAATATTCAAAAAAATATGCCGACACCTTATTATTGTGAAAAAATATCTGGAACTTGTCATAGAGTAATATATAATATAGTTGAAAATATAAAGAACGAAATAAAAAGAAATAAAAAACGAACAAATAAGGAGATATATAAAATAAGATATATTATTATTGATGAATTTTCGATGGTTGATATTTACTTGTTTAATGATATATTAAAAGTTTGTAAAGATTTTAATTGTAAATTATTAATAATTGGTGACAATAATCAGCTTCAATCAATAGGTCCAGGTGTTGTTTTGAAAAGTATAATAAATTCAAAAATATTTAATGTAACAGAATTAAGTGAAATAAAAAGACAAAATATAGGTGCGTTAGTTACAAATATTAAACAAATGAATTATGATATAATAACAAAAGATGATTTTTATGATGATACAATAAAACTAATTAATATTGATGATTTCATTATAAATAATAATTTAATAAATAAAAAAAGTATATTAGATTTAATTAATGAAAATAATTTAAATAAAGAAAATTCAATATTCATAAGTTATTTTAATTCAGATAAATTTATATTTAATACAGGGGACCTTAATAATATAGTTCAAAAAATATATAATAAAAATGAAGACAAATTATTTATTCATTCAAAGAATAAATATAATAATAAATTTGTTTTTAAAGTGGGAGATATAATATTAAGAACAGAGAATGATTATAGTTCAGAAATAATGAGGGCGAATGGTGATCAAGCAACAATATGTGGAATTGAAAATGACGAAGTAATTATTAAATACAAAGGTGTGAATGATAAATTAGAAAAAATAACAATAGATGAATTATATGATAGTTTTACATTAGCGTATTGTATTACTGTTCATAAATCGCAAGGGAGTCAATATAATAATGTTATTATATTTATAGATAAAAATCAAACAATATGGGATAAAACAGCACTTTACACGGCAATATCTCGGTCGCAAGATAGATGTTTTATTATTACAACTTCAAAAGATTTTATAAAAATACAGATGAATAATAATAGAATAAATGATAAAATATCTATATTATTGAGTGAGTCTGATAATTATGAATTGTAAAACAATATAAAGACATAAATAGAAAAATTAGTAATAAGAATAAAAATAAAAATGGTAAAAGTTTGTGAAAATACATATCCAAAAAAAAATGAAGAAAAATATAATCAATATTTTGAAAAATACTCATTTCCTTTAAGTAGTTTTCAAAAGTATGCTATTGAGGCAATCGTAGAAGAACAACATATATTAGTCACGGCTCATACAGGTAGTGGTAAAACATTACCAGCAGAATTTGCTATCGAATTTTTTGTTGAAAAAGGAAAAAAAGTAATTTATACTTCACCAATTAAAGCATTATCTAATCAAAAATATTATGAATTTACAAAAAAATTCCCAAATATTTCTTTTGGAATTTTAACAGGTGATATTAAAAGTAATCCTGAGGCAGATGTATTAATAATGACTACTGAAATTCTTCAAAATACTCTTTATAGAAAAAATCATAAAAATAGTATTATTGAAAAAGAATTTAATAATAGTAAATCTCTCGCGTTGTTTGATATGGATGTTGATAATGAATTGGGTTGCGTTATTTTCGATGAAATACATTATATAAATGATTTAGATCGTGGAAAAGTATGGGAAGAAACAATTATGATGCTTCCATATCATATACAGATGGTTATGTTATCTGCGACATTAGATTCGCCAGGAAAATTTGCTCTTTGGTGTGAAACTAGAACAAAAGAAATAAAAGAAGTAAAAAAAGAAGTATATTTAACTACAACAAATGAGAGAGTAGTTCCATTAACTCATTATAGTTTTATAACAACAACAAATGGAATATATAAAGCAATAAAAGACAAAGATTTAGAAAAAGAAATAAAAAATTTTGTTAATAAACCTTTTGTAATACAATCATCGAGAGGCGAATTTAATGATATTGAGTATAATAAAATGAAAAAAATGTTAAAATTATTTGAAATAAAAAATATTTATGTAAAAAGACAACACGTGATAAATGAGATATGTAAATATATGGTTCAAAATAATATGTTGCCTGCGATTTGTTTTATATTATCAAGAAAACAATTAGAAATATGTGCAAAAGAAGTAACTTGTGTTTTGTTGGAAGATGACTCTAAGGTTCCATATATAGTAAGAAATGAATGCGAACAAATAATTAGAAGGCTTCCTAATTTTCGTGAATATTTAGAATTGAAAGAATATAAAGAAATGGTTTCTCTTTTGGAAAAAGGTATTGCTATACATCACGCAGGAATAATGCCCATATTAAGAGAGATGGTAGAACTATTATTTTCAAAAGGATACATAAAGTTATTATTTGCTACGGAAACATTCGCAGTAGGAATAAATATGCCTACAAAAACGGTAGTATTTACTGATGTAAATAAATTTGATGGAAATAATATGAGGTTACTGTATTCGCACGAATTTACACAAATGGCGGGTAGAGCAGGGCGTAGAGGAATTGATAAAGTTGGTAATGTAATACATTTAAACAATTTATTCAAGAATGTAGAGTTAAATGAATATAAATTAATGCTTAAAGGACGACCGCAGAAATTAGTAAGTAAATTCAAGATTTCTTATAATTTATTATTAAATTTGATTGATATTGGAAACCACGATTTTATAAACTTTGTTCAAAGAAGTATGATACAAGAAGATATAGATGCGGAATTAGGTTTATTATACACAAGAATAAATGAAAAAGAAAAGGAAATAGAATCATTAGAGTTAGTTATGAAAAATTCCAGAACGAATTTAAATATAATGGATAGATATCTAGAATGTATTAATAGTAAAAAAATGGTTCAAAATAAAAAAAGAAAAATATTAGAGAGAGAAATAGAAAGTATAATAGAAAATAATAAAAGTATATTCAACGATATTAAAGATTACATAAATTACAACGAAAAGAAAAATGAACTTGAAAGTATATTATTAGAAATTAATAATACAAAAGAATTTTTAAATTTCAATATATTAAAAATAGTGAATTTTTTATTTAAAGAAGATTTTATAGAAAAAGATGATGAACAATATATTTTATCAAAAAAAGGTTATATAGCAACTCATATTAGAGAGATACACTGTCTTATTTTTTCAGAGTTATTAAATAAAAATATGTTAAATAATCTCTCAACAATTGAATTAATTTCTATATTTAGTTGTTTTACAAATATATCTGTATCTGATGAGTTAAAAACAATTAGTCCAGATTATAATAATAAAAATATAGAAATTATAATGAATGAAATATTAAAATTCAGCAATTATTACCAAGATTTTGAATCAAAAGAACAAATAAATACTGGTATTGATTATAATATTCATTACGATTTATTTCATTACATAATTGAATGGTCAAATTGTGATAATATATTAAAGTGTAAAGAAATATTACAAAAAATAGAAAATGAAAAGGGTATATTTTTGGGTGAATTTGTAAAGGCAATATTAAAAATAAATAATATTTCAAGTGAAATGGAAAAAATAGTAGAAAGTATAGGAAATATAGAATTATTAAGTAAGCTTAAAGAGATACCATTACTAACTCTTAAATTTGTTGCGACAAATCAATCATTATATGTTTAAGTAAAAATATTTCAATACAAAATGACATAAAATAAACCAACATATATATTATTGAAATAAAATACTTATAACAATAAGTATTATAATTACTATAAAATGGATTTACAAATTGAAGAAATAACTATAAAAGGAAAAGAATTTTATTCATTATATTATCCATCTAAATATAAATGTTCATTAGGAATAAATGAATTTGACAGAGAACGATGTCCTATTTTAAACCTTCCAGAAAATATAAAATTATCCTTGAACACATTACTATTTATGTATGATACTATATTATTTAAGTTGCACTTTTTTTTTGGTTTAAGCATTATTAATCCACCACCAAAATAATTAACTTTGCCTAAAAACGATACATTTGGTTTTCGTGTTAAATTATAAATGTAAATACAATCTTTACCAAGATTACTATTTATTGTAGTTATATTTCTTGGTGCTCCCCATTCAAACCAATTATTTTCATTAAACTTTCGTATTCCTCTTTCTATAAGTTCTTTTTTGTGGTGTAATAAATGTGTATTAATTTTCTCATTATCACAAGGGTAGTTTTCAATATAAATATATTTATCAATTTTATCTTCGCCATTAAATACTTCTATATTACCAAGTTCCTCATTTTTATAAACTTCTTCTTTTCCACTAACAAGACCAACATAAATGTCAAAATAGTCTTGAAACATGACACTATTAATATTTTCTTCTTCTCCAAAAGTAATTAATCCGTTGCTGTTTGTAATATAGAGTAATTTGTCGTTATATAATACTTTTTTATCAATTAAACTATTTTTACAATATCTAAAAACAATAACATCAATAGATGCGTTCTCAAACATTTTTTCATTATGAGGATGGAATATATGAGTAAATGTTCCATTTGTCATCATAACATTCAATAATTTTGATGCACTTGTTAATTTAAGAAAATCAGACGGAACAATAAATATCAACTCGCCATTATCGTCAAGTAAATTATAACATTTTTCGGTAAAATCAATATATAAGTTCCCTTTTTTAGTTCTAACATAAGGCGGATTTCCTACTATTGTTTTATATGTTTTTGTAATTGTTTGTGTCATAAAATCTCCATAAATAACCTTATCTTTTTGTATCAATTTCATACATATCAAAATTTTATCTGTAATAAATGTAATTAAATCACCTTGTCCCATAGATGGTTCTAAAATATTAGATGGAGTATTTAAGATAAACTCAAATACCTTTTCTTTGAGTTCTGTATGGGTTGTAAAATATTGTCCTAAATTATGTTTTGTTGTCATCGTTGGTATTTTTGTATTTATAGTATCTTCTAAATCTTTTGGAATAAACAAATCAATTTTTTCCTTTTTGTTATTAATTTCATTCAACTTTTCATTAACAACTACACCTATAAATTCTTTAAGTTTTGTTTCATTAACACAAGGTAGTTTTTTGTAGATATGTTTATTATAATGTCCTTTTTGACTAAATTGTTTACCGCATTTTTCACAACTATAAAAAACCATTTTTAGAAAAAGGTGTAAGTCATTTGATGGAGAAATTACTGGAAAGATAAAAGGTTATATATCAGCAGAAGTGGTGGTCATCAAGATAATGTATTTAATGAATTAGATGACTTAGCAAACTGGCGGTGTGAATTCAAAAGTGAATTGTCTAATAGAGTTTATTATGATGAAATAATATAATTACAAATGTTAAATGCTAAATCAAATGAAATACGTTTTCTAGCTATTGTGTTGCTTTCTCGATAATTTGTTAGAAATAATGAATTATATTTATTTCTTTTATCCTTGATATATTCATTAAACTTTTGAACTAAGTCTTCTTGTTCTATTATAGACATTTTTTTATTTATTACTAATGTTGCATAACTTCGTGCGGATAATTTCTCAGTATTATCGATAAACATATCTTTATCATTAACTACTTTTAACCCTAATTGGTTTTCAATACTATCATCAATACATTTCAACAAAATATTTGTTATAAATTCTTTATTTTTTGTATTTTTTGTTGCCCTTTCGATTTTATATCCAGGATTATTTGGAAGATTATAAATCTCTCCTCCAATAGTATAATTATTTTCTGGTGTAAATAAAATTTGTAGTGTATGCTGAACTGGATAAATATATATATTTATTAAATTGGGTTCAATATTGTATTTTTTTGTAAATTGAATACTACAAACCGCATAACTTGTATCGGCGAATACTTGTTCTTCAAATATATTGATTACAATAATATCATATTTTTCCAAAAACTTTTTTCTTAATTCAATATCAGATTTTCTAATAGAAGATATAAAATTTACAGGAATAATTATTATACCACCCATACAATAAGAACTATCAATTAAATTAATAATGAAACATTTATAAAGGTCATTACAGTTATATTTATCGTATATTTGTTTATTTTTATTTTTATTTCGTGCGAGATATGGTGGATTTGTTAACACGAATTTGTTGTTATAACAAGGTGGTTCTACCAAAGTATCACATTTAATAGTATTTGGATATTTTGGGTCAATATCATATAGTTCAATTGTAAAATTATCTTTATTATGTATAAATTTTAATAAATCACCATTACCTGCGAATGGTTCTATGATATGATTAATATTTTCTGGTATATTCATATTTTTAAGTATATATTCATAATTTGTTGTATAAAATTGACCTAATTGTGTTTTTGACATTTCTTATTATTGTTATTGTTTCATTAAATTCTTTATTATTTTTTAATTTATTATTTTGGAAAAAAATTGATTTAAGAAAGTCTTTGAAAAAATATAGACATTTATGAATATGAATCTTACAAGAATTTGTGTAGTTATGTTTTACGATTTTATGATTAAAGAATATGGTGATATGACTTACAATATAAATAAAAAATATTGTGAAAAAAATAAAATAGATATTATTTTATCAGAAAAAAAAACATATAAAGATAGACATTCAGCTTGGGAAAGAGTTCCATTATTGTTGAATAATATAGAAAATTATGATTATTTAATATGGGTAGATTCTGATGCGTTTTTCAAAAATGATGATAAAAATATTGTTGAAATAATAAATAAAAATAGAGATGTAAATTTTATTTTAAGTAATGATATAAAAAATAAAAATATAAATACAGGTGTTTTGATTGTTAAAAATAGTAAATATAGTATAGATTTTCTAACAAGATGGGCATTTGATGAAGAATTATATATAAAAAATACTAAACCTGAATGGTGGGAACAAGGAGTATTATTTGATATGATTAATAAAAATATTTTAGATATAAAAAATAATTATATTTCTTATAATTACGGTGTTTTACAACACTTTTATTTGAATGAAAAACCAAAAAAATATAAAAAAGCATATATTTTACATTTAGCAGGACAAACGTATAGTGATAGACTAAGTGCTATAAAAAATTATCAAAATAATACTCAGTTAATATTTTGATGTAAATAATAAATAATAAATAATAAATAATAAATAATAATAATATGAATAAAAAAACCTCAATAGTATATACTTTTTTTTCAATTACTTTAATCTATGTATTATATTACTTAAATGAAATAAATGAATATTTTGAATTATCGTTGAAAACAAGAACATTAAAAAATGATGGTTTTTGTGTTCTTTATAATCCAAAATATTCTAGACTTACTGTTGATGTTCCGTGTTTTGAATTAATAACAAATGTTTTGAGATTACTACCAAGAGATTATGTATTTATCGATTATATTTATCAAATAAAAAATGATTCATTATCTACATTTCATAGAGATGTAACTTCGAGTAAAAACGTATATAAGACAAAACATCCAGTTTATACACTTATTCTTTATAAGAATGATGGATATTTGTTGTCTGTATGTCCAGGAAGTAATAAAACATATCCATTTGTATGGTCAAACATAGTGAATATAAAAGGTAAATCTGGAACAGCCTTTTTATTTGATTGTGATTTATTACATGCTGGTTGTTTAAACAATTGTGAAAAAAGGGATTTAATACAATATAAATTGTGTCATAAAGAAGATTTACCTATTTTAAGTCATTTAAATGGAATAAGAAAAGAAAAAATATCAAAATGTAAAAAGTCTTATACTGGTGAAATTACAAGAAAATTATCTTATTTCTTTGAAATGCCTATAAATTATATATTTTATCCATTAATGATTAAGAGAGAAAATGAAAATACTATTACAGGTATAATACAATCATTTATACCAATAAGTTTTTATAATAACTAATAAATGGGTTTCACTCTTTTTTCGATTGAGAACAAAAACTGTTGAAGGACCTTTAAGTAGTTTAATTAAGTATATTGTTCTTTAAGTAGTTTAATTAAGTATATTGTTCTTTAAGTAGTTTAATTAACTATATATTGTTCAACATTTTTTATTCTCAACTGAAATTATTGAGAATAAAAAATAACGTAGTTTTTGGTTTCACCTTTCTTAAATGTGGATTTGCAATCTTATTTTCTTTTTGAATTTTTCTTCATCGTTGAACAAATATAATTTGAAAATGTGTTTTTCATAGTTTTCATATTTTTCTCTCAATACAACTCTTGAAATCATTTTAATTTCTGGTAGATAAACTATATATTGAAATAATCCATCATTTCTAGTAATTTTATCAAATATATAACCATCATAATCTTTATTCATTACATCAATATTTGTGCTACACAAATGCAATAAATTACAGTCATTTTGAACGGTTCTTATAGCCCTCATCGTTGTATTAACATATTCTAATTCATTTATCCATTTATTATAAAAATTATTAGAATCATCTGATAATTGAATAATATTAGTATTTTGTTGAAATTTTATAATATTTAATAAGTCAACTAATCTTCTAATTGGGGATGTTATATGTATGTAAGCTTCAACATCAAGAAAATCGTGCGTTATTTTATCTCCATCTTTTAAATTTGATAAATCTATATATTGACCAGAAGAACTATTCCATATCTTTAAAAATTTATTTACATCATCTGGTAATTTTTCTGGAACATATACTGTTCTATCCATAATAGTAGTTCTAAAAATTCCATTATTATTTTCTAATAACACTTTTGCAGTATGATAATTCATAAGTATCATCAAATAAGAAACTATATCGTGACTATTTCTAATATTTGGAAGATATTTATATTTGTAAGATAATTTTTTACTAATATTAAATAATAATTTATAATCTTCATTAATTAATAATTCTGGTTCTTCATAATTAAAATTTTTAAAAACATTTATTAATGAATTATTATATTTAATATCGATTATTTGATTGGTTTCGCAATTAATAAAAATATCCATTACAAAAGCAATTCTATATACGTTTTGTTGAAGACTACATAAACAATCTGAGAGAACACTTGGTAGCATCGGTCTTTTTCTATCTGGAAGATATATTGTAGAAATTCTTCTTGAAAAAGAATTCCATAAGTTTAAAATATCAATCCATATTGTAACATTTGAAATATATATGCTGAGTTGTAATTCACCACTAACTAGTTGTTTAATACTAAATGCGTCATCAAAATCTGAACTTTTTTCTGGGTCAATAGAAAATATTTTCCACTCATTTTGATTTGTTCTATTTAAAATTGATGGAAATTTGGTTGAAATAAGTTCAATAAATTTATTATGGTCATTATCTTTCAAAACCTGATTTGTATCTTTTGTAAATTTTTTAATTGAAGTATTAAGACTTTTACAATATAACTGATATTCGTAGAAATTATCGAGGACATCAACTGAACCTATTGTTTGATTTATTATTGCGTGTGGATGTTTATCTGTCCATTCTTTAAATTGAAAAGTAATATATATATTATTGAAAACTTTGGAAAATCCAACATTTTTCATTTCAAATGGAATTAAAAATGATGGTAATCGAATATCATCTGGAATACATTTATAAAGAAGTTTACCATTTTTTCTTCCATATGTTTTGTTATCTTTAACTATAAGAACACCTGCGATTTCTTTGTATGTTCTTATAGTTGAATGTATAATTTTCACATTATTATTTTCATCAATAGTAAATAAATCATCAGTTAATAATTTACATTCTGATGGAATAATCGTTAATTCAACCTGTTTGAAATTATGTGAAGTATAAAAAGTCCAACTATTATAACTTCTATCATTAATATGCACTTTATAAGTTTCCATTTTGTTTATTTAATACATAAATATTTGTTTAATATATTTTAAAAAAATAATTGTTAAAGTTATAGAAAAATGCTAAAACAAAATAATGATACCCCAAGTTATTCATATGGTTCTCCAACAATAATATGGGGGAACCCAAATGCTGAATATTTTTGTGGTAGATTTTGTTCAATTGCTAGTAATTTTATAGTTTATTTAGGTGGAAATCATAGAACAGATTGGATTACAACATATCCTTTTGGACATGTACATGAAGATGTCTTCAAACATAATAAAGAGGGTCATCCATCAACGAATGGGGACGTTATAATTGGAAATGATGTATGGATAGGTAATAATGTTACTATCATGTCTGGTGTAAAAGTGGGTAATGGTGCAGTTATTGCTGCGAATAGTCATGTTGTTAAAGATGTTGAACCATATTCAATTACTGGTGGAAATCCAGCAAAAACAATAAAATACAGATTTACACAAGAACAAATTAAAAAATTATTAGAAATAGAATGGTGGAATTGGGATAATGAAAAAATAAATGAAAATGTCGAATTATTATGTAGTGATAATATTGATACATTTATAGATAAGAATTACAATTCTCTAACAAACACATAATGTTTTTTATTTACCCATTTGTCATAGTCGCACTTATGTAAATCTTCACCGCATAAAAGTATTATTTCATTTGGATTATATATACTGCTTATTAAATCATAATAAGACATACCTCTATGATAAGAACCAAAAATTATTATATCAAAATATTTTTCTTTAATATAGTTCTCTATATTATTATCTAAATTATTATCGTGTAATATAGGGTCCAATAAGTTAGTATAAGTAATTCCTTTACCATATATTAAACTATAATCAATACTACCATCTTTGTAAATATGAGGAACTTTTGGATAATCATGGCATTTTGAACCAAAAATTTCTTTGAAACCTTGTAATGTTAAACACCTTAAATAGTCGGGACTAGTATCACTTGATAAAAATAAAATATTTTTAACATATTCAAAATTAGTTTTTTGTAATATATATTTTGCGATTTTATTTGTAGTCAAATAATTTCTCAAATAATCCAATAGTTCTTGTATTAATAATTTACATTCATTTATATCATCATTTGTTAAATTATTAATACCTTTATCTTTTAAATTTTTATATATAAAATTTCCTTCATATAAAAGTATTTTTGGAAATAATGATAATGTATTTTTTGGACATTCTTCTATATTTGGAAAATAAGGAATACAACCATTAGCTATAATTTCATAATGTCGTAAACAATCCCACCCACCTTTTTTTGTAGTGACTGCAAAATATGATTTTTTGTATTCATTATAATAGTCTTCCTCATTATTATAAATATAAGTTTCTAATTTTCCAGGAATTAGATTAGATAATATTTTTGTTTTATTAGGTATTGAGGTTACTATTTTTTCTTCTGGAATTGAAAAAGTGATTGGGAATAATAGGTTCATCTATATTTTTAAATTATTAAAATTATCTTTAACTTTATTTTGATTATCATTTTCCAACGATTTTTCTGGTAGTTCTATTTTTTTCAGAGTTTCTCTCTTAACATTTTGTAATTGTAATAAATATAAAAAATAATGATTTGTAATTGATAAATTACTCATATAAGTTGTATATCTAAAACAAGAGATACATGAACCCTTTGAAAATTGAATACTATACCACCAATAAGGAGGAATTTGTAATATTTTGTCGGCATTCAATACAATTTCTAAACATTTAATTTTATTGAAATCGCTAATATATTTACTTTCAGGGTTCCAAGGATTAACAGGAGAACGAAATTCAAAGTTATCATAATCATAGATTGTATTCAAATATTTAGAACTTTTAGGAGATGCTAATTTAATTTTTACTGTGCCGCTTGTTACATAAAAATAATTTCTGTAATTCAAGTTATACCGAAAAGGTGTGGTAGCATTTTCAGAACCAAACATAATATCGTAACTACAATTAGAAACCATATAAGGGCGTAAAAATTCGTCATTATATTGAAAATTCTTATAAACTCCTGTTTCATTAATAAAATCATTATTGTTTTCAGTAAAATATGTTTCTTGTTTATCTTCATTAAATAATTTTACAGAACTACTTAAAGGAAGTGGAATATATATTTCACTTTCATAATTACAATTCTTTGCGTTTCTAATCTTTATATCGAACCCGTGATAATTATTCAATATATAGTTCAAATTTGTTGTTTCTATAAGTTTTTCATTATTAAAATCAAATAAAACTGGTTGTTTTAGGTCGCATACTTCTTCTAATTGATTTTTAGAGGTTTCTTCTATTTCATAAACTTCTAAATCATCACTTGTCTTCAAATGAAAATTAATATGAATATATAAAAATAAAACTATACAAAAAATAAAAAACGTAAAAAATATATTTAACATAATTATTATTTATTTTGAGATTATAAAAATAAATTTAACGATTTATAATTTATTCCTCTAATTCGTCCTGAATGATTTGTTTCATATCAATATTTTCCACTTGATTAAATTCTTCATCAACAACGGTTGGTTCTTCATTTTTTAATAAGGATTTATAATTATTTTCAATTTCCAGAATTTTTTGATTTGTTTGAATAGTAAAGGATTGAACAGATAATAACAAATTCTTTACTTGACTAACTTCATTTTTTAAAGATAATAATTCGTCATTTTGATTTGTTGGTTTTGCTTTTTCTACCTTTTCTAATCTTGATACTATACTCTTGAAAACGGCTTCATCAACAACCCGAATATTTTCATTTGTTTCGCTATCATTCGAAACAGCACCGTTTATTTGGTCAAGCGGTGGTAAAGCATTAATAAAAGTTTCTACTGTTCCTAATCTAAGAGTAATTAGTGCTATGGCATCAGAAATAGATAATTGTGGTTTTCTAATAGGATTAATTCGTTGGTTATTATTTCTTAATCCTTGTGAAGATATATTATTGGTTCTTTGTTGTTGAGGTGGTCCTCTATTAATATTATTTGGTAGAGGCGCTGGTTGTTGGCTAGATGTTCTTCTATTAATAGCTGCTGCATTTGCTCTATTTCCACTCATTATTAAAAAGATTACATTTTGTTTTTTACTAATTAACGCATTCAATTTAACTAATCATTTTCATATTTATTTTTGGATGAAACATATAATTATTTATTTCAAAATCTTCAATATTATAATCATTAATATTTTGATATATGTTATTTATTTTAATTGTTGGAAAATTAAATGGTTTTCTCTTAACTTGTTCATTTATTGCATCTATGTGATTACTATAAATATGACAATTTCCTAAATTATATATAAATTCAGATGCATCTAAACCACAGTGTTTTGCTAATATATGGGTTAATAATGAATAAGATGTTAAATTATACGGAACCCCCAACCCAACATCAGCACTTCTTTGATACAAAGCACACGACAATTTATTACCATCGCTAACATTAAATTGAACCAAAACGTGACAAGGCGGCAACGCCATTTCATTTATTTGACAAGGGTTCCACGAGCTCATTACTAGTCTTCGTGAGTATCGGTTTACAGGGTCTTTCAAATTATCTATTATATATTGTAATTGGTCTATACCTTCACCATTATAGTCAGTTTTACAATCAACATATTTAGCATTAAAATGCCTCCACTGATGACCATAAATTGGTCCTAAATCATTTTCATCTAAATTTGTTAATCCTTGTTTATCTAAAAATTCTCTCGTAGAATTTCCATTCCATATTTTAACGTTTTGTGATTGTAAAATATTGTTGTCGGTTTCTCCTCTAATAAACCATAATAACTCTTTTAAACAATTTTTCCAAGAAACATATTTTGTAGTTAATATCGGAATTTTATTATTTTCAAGACTAAAATACATAGACGCACCAAAAATGCTTTTATTAGTGTCATTTCGTCTGTTATCATAAACACCGTGTTCCATTATATCATTCACTAACTTAATATATTGTAATTCTTCATTACTATTTTTAATCATTAGTATATTAAGTATTAATAATTGTATTTAAATACTTTTTGGTTTTGATACCGAAAAATTTCATCATTAGTTATTCTATCAAAATTGTTCCATTCCAGAGATTGACATATAATTAAATTAAAGTAATAACAAATTATTTTTATTTCTTTTTATAAAATATGGAAAGTTTTGAAGAAACAACAAAAAGTTCATCATCAAAAAAAGGATTTTTTAAACATGTATTTAATTTTGATGAGGATTCAAAAACTGAAATCTTAAATATAATTCAATATTCATTATTAGCGATTATTCCAATAATAATATTGAATAAAATTAGTCAAAAATATGTTCCAGAAGCGAATGATGAAAAGAGTTCATTAGAAATTTTAGCAGAAATAGTATCTCAGGTTTTATTAATATTTTTGGGAATATTACTAATAAATAGAATAATTATGTATATACCAACTTATAGTGGAGAGAAATATCCAGAATTTAATGTAATTTATATTGTTTTAGCAGTATTGATGATAACGTTAAGTTTGCAAACAAAATTAGGTGAAAAAGTGAGTATTTTATCAGACCGTGTAATAGAATTATGGGATGGAAAACCTGAGGAAAAAAATAGTAAAAACCGAAATTCAGGGAACGTAAAAGTGAGTCAACCAATTTCAGGTCAGACGCAGGGTCAAGGTCAAGGTCAGTTAATGAATCAATTAAGTGCTTTAAATCAGTCGTTGTATGGTGGAGGTAATTCTACACCAATAAGTCAATTGCCTAGTTCTATGGAACAACCGCAACAACAACAACAACAACAGACCGATTATAATTCTATGTATAGAAATGATTATAATCCTTTACAAGGTGCAGCAACCCCAGGAGGTGACGAAGGTTTTCAACAAGGACCTATGGCTGCGAATGATATGTTAGGTTCAACATTTGGGTCTTCTTTTGGTGGATTCTAGAATTTGATGTGATAAACTTCAACTTAAAGGATTAATATATATTAATTTTCAACTTAAAGGATTAATAAAATAAAAGTATATAATGGAGTTAGAAACCTTATTAAAATCAATAGAAAATGAAGAAAATATTCATTTAATTAATTTGAATAATAAAAAGATTAAAATGATAAAAATGAAAATATTGAAGGAATTACATTATTCAAAACAAGAATTATTAGATATTATGAAAAAATTGGAAAATTATAGATATATAGATGGAATGAATGAAATCAAATATGGAACATATATTCGCTGGATAAAAATTACAGAACCTTATGATTTATCTTTAAGTAAAGGCGGTATTTTTTGTGATTTATCTGTAAGTGATAATGGTGTTTTTGTAATATATAAAAATTTCAATCACAAACATTATAAATTTAAAATAGATGACTGCTTAATTTTTCAAAAGATTACAAATGAAGAACAAATATTATTAAATGCACTTGACCATTTATCATAGAACTTTCCTTGTATAACCATTTTTCGCTTTTTTTGATTTTTTTCTTGAAATTTTAATGGTATTTGTTTTACAATTAAATTTTCCACGAGTAAAACCCTTTTTATTTAATATTGAATTTGTGCAAATTGGTATTGCTCTACTATTATATTTTGGTTCAAGAGTTTTTATACACGAACATAACTTTCTTGTTAAAATTTTTTCTGCTATACTTTTTAATTTTAATTTATTCATCGGTATTTTAATATTATAATAATCCAAAATATTGATATAATCATTATAATCTAGCACCATAATATTTAAAATATTATAATTTATAAAAATATGAATTAAATATATGGTAAAAAAAATAGTGGTTTTTGATTTAGATGAAACATTAGGATATTTCTTTCAACTCAGTTTTTTCTGGAAATTATTAATGTGTTATTTAAAATTGAAAAATGAATTTAATGAATTTACACAAGAATATTTCAATAATATATTAGATTTGTATCCAGAATTTATTCGTCCTGATATGTTTTCAGTTTTAAATTACTTAAAACTGAAAAAAATAGAGGGTGAATGTGATAGTGTAATGATTTATACAAATAATCAATTTTCTAAAAAATGGGTTCACTTAATCAAAAACTATTTTGAAGATAAAATAAATTATAAAATATTTAATAATATAATATGTGCATTTAAAATAAATGGTAAAAAGGTTGAGTTATTAAGAAATAGTCACGAAAAAACTTATAATGATTTAATAAGTTGTGCTAAAATTCCCAAAAATGCTCAAATATGTTTTATTGATGATAATTATTATCCAAATATGCACTCAAATATAATATACTATATAAGAGTAAAACCTTATATATTTAATTTAAAAATAGAAACTATATTAAAACGTTTTTTATTATCAAATATCGGAAAATCAATAATAAAAAATGATGTTGAATTCATAAAATATGTTAATGAAAATATTACAAAAAATATTATTACAAAAAATTATAAAGAATATGAAATAGATAAAATAGTAACTAAAAAAATTATGATGCACTTAGATGAATTTTTTGATAAAATTAAAAATGATTAGAAATATATAAGTTTTTGATAATTTACCTTTCTTGAAATTTGGTTTAAATAAGATGATATTATTTGATTAACTATTGTTGTTGTAAATAAAAATAATCCTGAACTAAACGCAACTTTTCTATCCAAATCATCAAATTTTATTTTTCTAAATGGATTGAACCTCCATAACAAATATAAACTAATATATATTTTTACATATTTATCAATAATATCTAAATATTCTTTTGATTTAGTTGAAATCCCAGTCAAAAATAAAGCAGTTAATGTATAAGATAAAACAATAAAAATGTTAAATGCGTAATTTTCATATTTTCTATGATCGTCCATATATATTTTAAATGTATATATTAATATCTTGGTTGTTTGTATAAATACTTAATGTTCTAGCACTCGCATCAGTTGCATCCACATATTTCGGCATCCAAAAATAAGGGACTATGTGTTCCATATTTGGGTATAAATTGTTAAATATAGTTCTATAATAATATTTCTCTCTCGTATTAGGACTGTTATGAATGTTATGTGAGTTATTAGTAAAAAATGGTTCATTAATTTTGGATTCTAAAATAATAAAATCTTGAATAATGCTACTCAAAGTTTTTGTGCTTTCTGTAACTCCATCACTAAAAGCTTCTTTTCTTCTCCAAATTATATTATCAGGCAGTAATGGTTTTCCATTATTATTTAAGTAGTATTCTTTACTGAACGCAGTTCTTAATAAATATTTTTCACAATTCAAAGTATTTGCGTGACACCGAATAAATGGAGATATGGATAAATAATATTCAACAAACGAACGGTCGAGAAACGGTGTTCTTGGTTCTAGTCCATTACTTGATATAGATTTGTCTGAACGTAAAACGTCGAACATATGAATATCTTTTAATAATCTTCTTGTTTCTTTATCAAATTCAATACAATCTGGCGCCTTAGACATATATAAATATCCGCCTGTCAATTCATCAGAACCATCACCATTAAAAATAACCTTAGCATCACTATTTTCAGAAATATATTTAGATACTAAATAGTTACCGATACTTGCTCTAACTGTGGTAGTATCATAACTTTCTATTTTTTCAATAACCTCGGGAATAGCATCAAAAAATTGTTTTTCAGTTAATATGATTTCAGTATGTTTAGTTCCAAGATAATCTGCTACTATTTTTGCATATTTAAGGTCTTCGGAACCTTTTAATCCAATACTATACGTTTCAAGAATTTTATCAGTATTTTCCGAATATATTTGATTAACTAATGCGGTAACTAAACTACTATCTAAACCCCCTGATAGAAGACAAGCAATAGGTCGTTCAGTAATAAGAACTCTTTTTTTAATAGCATTATTAAAATATAATTGTATATTTTCAATAATTTTATAATTATCATTATCATTATACATAATAGTATTAAATCCGTTTTTATGGTAGGTTATACTATTATCTTTAATAATCCATTTGGTTGAAACGATAAATGGTAGTGTAAAACTAGTATATGTTCCAGGTTGAAAATGGTCAACTGTATATTTTTTATCAGAACAAAATTTATTTAATACTTTCAATTCGGATGCAAATCCATAAATTGTTTCTTGTTCAAAGTTATTCTGTATAAGTTTATATAATGGACGAACACCATAAGGGTCTCTTGCTATATACACAACGGGTTCTTCAACTAATTTTTTGGTATCATATAAAATGAAAGAAAAAACACCATCTAACATTTGTAGAGTTTGTTCAATACCATATAATTTATACAAATGAATAATAACTTCACAGTCAGAACCAGTAAGTGGAACAACATCCATTAACCGATATAATTCTTTATAATTATATATTTCCCCGTTGCAAATTAAAGAAATGTCATCAATAATAATTGGTTGATTTGATTCATCATTTAAACCATTTATAGCCAATCTATGAAATCCAAGAGTAATATTATTGTTAATAATAAGTTTAGAAAATTCAGGACCACGATTTTTACCCTTTAAAAATTGTTGATTAACGAATTCATTAGTAAAAAATTTTTCGTTGTGATAATTTTGTGTATTATTTAAAAGAGTAAATATTCCACACATTATATATTATTTATTTTATATTAAAAAAAAATCTTTATGTTGATTAATATATATATATATTATGACATCAAAATATGAAAACTGTTCAAAAATTCAAGATATAACAAACCAAAGAATTTATGATAGAAATATTCCATCACAATTTCTTCAACCATATTTAGATGTAAGACCAGTAATGACAAAATATTCGGTTATGCCGATTGTAGACCCAAGAAAAAGTAGTAATGTTAATATGAAACAAAATCCAATTTATAATAGTAGCTATGTTTTTAATCCAGGAAATACAAAATCCCCGTGGTCTGGTTATGCATCGCAAGTAAATACAGAATCTGAATTAAAAAATCAAATATTTGCTTTACAAAGATGTAGTCAGTCGGTTTATGTTCCAAGCAGTAATAGTGATTTGTATAATTTCAGTTTCAACCCAGAAAAAATAAATAATGAAGTAAATGTTTTTAGCAATCTATTTAAAGAAGAGAAATTCAGTTCCTTCAATCCAAATACCCAAAATATAGGAAATGAATTATTTAATAACTATACACGACAACAAATTAGAGAAAAAATAGTTGTAAATAATTGTAAATAATTATATTATACTTTATAATGAAGCAAGAAATAGAAAAAATATTTGTTAAAAAAGTAATTGAAGAAAACATATATGATGAATACGAAAAAGAAGATTACGATAATCCACATAATCAATATATTTCAGACATAACTTTAAAGTTTTTAATGAATAAACAAGATTATGAAAAATATTTGACAGATAATTTTGATAATAATTTAAATAAAAAAGATGTTAAATTTTATAAAAAAAGAATTTATTATTTAACAAAACAATTATTGAATGGGAGAAATGACATAAATATAGATATTATTAAATCTTTTGAAGGTTATTTAAAATCAACAATAGATTATTTCAAATGTTTAGATAAAAATGATATAATTCAAGATTGTTATAAGGAAATAGATAATGAAATAATAATAAATGATAATGAAATAATAAATGATAATGAAGAAAAAATAAATAATTTATTAATACGTTCAATAAATAATGAAAAACCTTCCTTATTGAATAATTTTGTTAAAATTAAAAATATGAAACCACGAAAAAAATATATATTGCCTTTAAGAAAAAATATTAACTTAAAAGACCCCGTATTAAAAAATAAAGGTATCATAAACAAAGGAACTGGTGCTGGGGGTATTTTGAGAAAAAACAAATAATAGATATACTAAACAAAAAAACCAAAAAAATCGTATTTAGGACATCACTTCTTCAATAAAAAAGGTGTAAAAAGAAAAATATCATTAATAAATATGAGGAGCAAGAAAAATATAACGAAGAAGACGACACGAAAAAGTAATAAAATAAATACAAAAAAAGAATACATTAAATTAAAATGTAGTCCTTCAACTAATAAAAAAGATTATACTTGTTTAAGCGATGAAACCATATATAAATTAAAAAAATTATGGAATATGAGACATCCAGACGATTTAATTAAAACAAATGTCATAAAAGATATTTGGTTGGATATTAAAAACAAAATGGATAATGTATGTAATAAAGAGAGTTGTTGGTTGAAGCAAAGATTTGTAAATGGAAAATTAAAAAAAGAATTAGATGATTCTTTTGCGCCATTAGCACCGTTAGAATGGAAAAAAAATCCGAATGAATGGTTATCTAGTGTAGATATAAGTCAAGTAATGAAACAATATGAAAAAAAATATAAATGCTTTGAATTTATAGGACCATCTCCAATTGATTATGACACTCATAAATTATATGGTGAATGTGTATGGGAGGAGTTATGTCATTTAAATTTGGAAGATAAAATCAAAAATGGTAAGTTTAAAATAGGAGTTATATTCAACTTAGACCCTCATTATAAATCAGGAAGCCACTGGGTGTCTCTATTTATAAATATAAGAAAAAAAACAATATTTTATTTTGATAGCACAGGAGAGAAAATTCCAAATCAAATAATGAAATTAGTAAATACTATAACAGAACAAGGAAGAAAATTAAAAAATCCAATAAATTTTTATTTTGACCAAAATTATCCTGTTGAACACCAATATGGTAATACTGAATGCGGTGTTTATAGTATATTCTTTATTACTCATATGCTAGAAGACAAAATAACTAGTCATTATTTAAAAACACATATATTAAAAGATAAATATATTGAAAAATTCAGAAAAATTTATTTTAACGAAGAACTATAGATTTTATTTGTATTATAATATAAATAAAATATTGATAATAAAATTATGTCATCAACAGAATTTTTAAATAAAGAAAATATTGAAATGATTTGGGAAATAATTATAGATGAGATTTCACCAAAAAATAAAAATATTGTGAAGAAATTATTTATAGAGGAGTGTTATAATTTTTATAATAGAGAGAAATTAAATTATAAGGATTTATTAAGTATAAATAAAAGTTTTATTACAGAAATTATAAGATTTTTAAAAAGTCAAATGGAACCCAAAAAATTAATAACTTATGAGGAAATTAAAAATAATAATATAAATAATTTTGAGATAGAATTCCAGCAAAAAAGGAGTGATTTTAATAACTATATGAATTTAAATGTCCCCGAAAAACCGAAATTCAATATAGATATAAATGATGAACCAATTAATGAAATGGAAGATTTAATAAAAAAAACTCTTGAACAAAGAAATTTTGATATTGAAAAAATAGTTAATGAAAATTCAAATAAAGAAAATGTTTCTGTTTTTTTAAAAAGTCAAGAAACATCAGTTAAGACAGAAAAAAATAAAGAAAATGATATAAGATATATAAAAATAGATAATAATTCATTAGATAAGAATGAAAATAAATTTGATGTTATTGATTTAAATATACCTTTAAAAAATGATAATAAGAAAAAAACTATAACTTGGGCTGATAATATTGAACAAGATAATATGACCCAAATAATATCTAATTTAAAACCTTTAAATGTTGATGATGATAATTCAAATAATAATATAGATAATGATTTAATAACATATTTTAATTATAAATTCGATGAATTAAATTTTAAAATAGATAATTTATATTCTTTATTCATCTCTAAAAATTCTTTGTAAAAAATAAAAACCATCATTTTTTGCTTGTATTTTGTTACTATAACATTCGTGAATAAATAATTTATTATTATCATATTTTGTTCTATTATCAATAAGTAATTTATATCTTGGTTTATTAAGTATAGATGTATAAACAACTTCTTCTGGGAAATACGATAAAAATGGTAATCCTAATTCTACCATTTCATAATATTCTGAAATAAAGTCATCAATTAAAAAATGATTAAAATTCAATCCAACCACGATACTACAAATATTTTCATCATTTCTAATTTCTTTATTTGTTAAATTATTCAATAACTCAATTGTCTTTGGGAATACTGTATGGTCGTAAGGTTGAAATAATCCAGGCGGAAAAGTTCTAAATACTACATATTCATTATCTAATAAATCAAATAATTTTTGTGGATTATTTACAGCATAACAAGCTGAATCTATCCATATTATTTTTTCAAAACCTAATTTAGTAGCTTCTAACATCATAAAAATTTTAAAAGAGTAAGGAACCCCAGCATATTTCATTTCACTCCCAGTTGGGTTCGGAAACCCACCATTAAACATATAAAAATAACCATTAAAACCAACTTCTTCTAATGATTCGTTAATATTTAATGAAGCTCTATATCGTGAGTCACTACAATGTGTAAAACATACAATACAATTTTTATTATTCCCTCCATTACCAATTTTGAATAGTTTTTTAGAAGGTAATATATTATTAGAAATATCGATTAAAAGTTGTTTAGTTTTATTACAACGATTTCTAATTAATTCATAAGGAGTATTAAATTGAATATTTTTAGGATATAAATTATCAATTAAAATATTGATATCATCATATTTCTCTCTGATTTTATCTTGAATAATTATTATTTCATCATTCGTATAATGATTTTTATCTTCAATAGATATTTTAAAGGGATTATCCATATATATATTTTTATTTAACATATATTTTTAAATAAAAATTGATAATAATATAAATACTATTATAATATAGTAAAAGTTAAAAAGAAATGTTGAAAGTATTAACTTTCATAAATTTTATTGTAATGATAAAATGTTTGAGAACTCCTCAAATAAAATATATTTCAAATAAAATTAAATGTATAGAAAACGAATATATGGATCACGGTGAGGTTGAGTGGGTGTTAGATAATAATAAAGATTATATATTTCAAAATTATCATAATGAAAATATAATAGAAAATAAAAGAGAAAATAAAAGAAAAAATATAATAGAAAATAAAAGAGAAAATATAATAGAAAATAAAAGAGAAAATATAATAGAAAATAAAAGAGAAAATATAATAGAAAATAAAGAATTAAAAGTTGAAAATATTGATAGAGAATTTATAAATCTTCTTATAAATAAAATCTATAAGTTAATAAATACTCAATATTTAAATTTGGATACATTTATATCGGAATTTTCAAATATGTTGCATGACGATTTTGTAAAAGGGAATTTATCATCAAATCATATTTATATGGTTATTATATTAGTTATAAATTATAAAAAAAACATAATAGATAAAAAAGAAATAGATAAAAAAGAAATAGATAAAAAAGAAATAGATAAAAAAGTAAAAAAAATAAAGAACAATTTTAGTGTTATTTTAATGGTATTAACAGTAATCTTTACAAAAAATGTAAATATTGCGGAGTAAATTTGTTGTTGTTATTTAAGTAGTTTTGAAATATAATATATTGAGTTTATGCCTCTTTAAGTAGTTTTGAAATATAATATATTGAGTTTATGCCTCTTTAAGTAGTTTTGAAATATAATATATTGAGTTTATGCCTCTTTAAGTAGTTTTGAAATATAATATATTGAGTTTATGCCTCTTTAAGTAGTTTTGAAATATAATATATTGAGTTTATGCCTCTTTAAGTCGTTTAACAATATATTATATGCAGTGTCATTTACAATAAATCTTTGAATAAATAGTTTCCATCTGGTAATTTTTGTATTGAACCTATTAATACTGGTTCAACACCTGGAACTTCTAACGCTCTTTTATAACTATCCAAGTCATATAAATATCCCATATGACTACTAATTTTTCTAAAAATATATTTTTTACCTAAATATTGATACTCAATACCTCTCCATTCAATCACTTTTTTATTTATAATAGCTATCTCGTCTGATTGTTCATTTTTAATATAGGGACTATACGAATATTGTTCAAATGAAACATCTCCAAATTGTAAGCATTTTAATTGTTCCTTTGAACCACTTTTGGAATAAATAGCACAATCGATAGATGCCTCTTTTATACTAGTTGTAAGTTTTGTGCTAATTTCTTCTTTAATAAGTGAAATCTCAAATAAAGCTTCATCACTTGTATATGGAATATGATTTCCATCATACATTCTTTTACTTAAATCTTTTGTTTTTAATTCTATTGATGAATCGCTTAGTAATTGTTCTTTTGTAAACTCCATTAAGTATAAAAACACTTCTACTGTTTGCAATTCATCTGGTAAATCTTTATGACTACATATTCTTCTTGCTCTTCCAACAACCTGTTCAACACGTGCTGGATGCCAGTAAGGTTCCATAACGTGAACATATCTAGTATTCTTTAAGTTAATTCCCTCAGAACCAGACGCAGTAATCATAAATACTTTAATAACCTCGCCTAAATTATTATTCTCAGATATTTCTTTTAAATTATTTGATAATGAATTTGATAATTCTCCCCAGTTTCCATTATAAATTTTTAAAATAATTTCTTTTTCTTCTTTTGTTTCTGTTCCAGTATACAGAGCAAACGTGGGTTTTCCTTTATTCTCTTCTGAAATATCAATCTGCCATAATCCTGAAACATCTTTCTTTACTTTAAATTCAACAAAACCATTTGCTTCAAGAACCATTTTAAAAATACCAATTCCTTCAAGTGTTCTAAATTGACTATAAATTAAATGTAGTCCAACATTTTCGTCATTTTCTATATTTTCAAGAATGCTTAAAAATTTTGGACTATATTTTTCTAATCCCTCAGGAGATAAATATTCAGAAGAATTATTTTTTAAATTTTCTATTGCGGACCTTATTCTTTTATCATAACCTTTATCTGCTAATTTATTTATTACATCCTCACCTTCAATTTCACCTTCTCCTTCGTCATCATTAAATTTTTCGGTTTCTTTAATTACTTCTTTATAAATATCTTCGATATTATCTTTATCAGTTTTCAATTCGACTTCTTCTTTTGGTAAAGGTCTTCCTATACTTTTAGGCATAACAAAATTACAATATAATCTTGAAAATATACGATAAGTTGAGGTTGGCTCTTTATAAATTCCATCTGTATTGGTTGTACCTTTTTTCTTTTTATTTGAAGACTCTTGTTTCCTTTCTTGAACTCTTGCTGTTTCATAAACAAAAAATTGTTCATCACTCATAGGTATTTTTACAATATGAAAATTACTAATTTTTTCATATCTAGGCAACAATTTTTCTTGTGCACTTCTGAAATAAGATGTTAAACCCATAATTCTTCTTTTCAATAATTCATCATTTTTAATATTATTATCTTTAATAAACCAGTTGGAGAATTCATCTAACTTATCAGGTAAAGCTTTATTCATATCAATTTTAACAGCAGAGTTAAATATTTCAATATTATTCATATTTAAAATACGAATAACCCGTTTTTCAAATTCAACATCACTAATAATACCTCTTTCTTGCAATACAATTTGTCCTTTATCATTCTTAACATTTTTAGTTTCATTTGTAACACCTTTATAAATATTATTTTTATCAATTTTACTTTCAAAACCAAAAGGGTTCCTTGTAATAGTTAAAGTTTTAGTTGATGATGAATAATCCAAGAAATCGTGCACTTTTTCTTTGGAAAAAATTTCTTCTAATTTTTCCTTAGTAATTTTTTCGGTGGATTTTATATCTAATGGAAAAATCCAGGTTTTAATATAACCACGCAACATATTAAAAAGTATTCCAACCTCATTCGGATAATTAATAATGGGTGTTCCTGTTAATAAAACAATTCTTGCATTTTGTGCTGACATAAGCATTTCATATAAAATTAATGAAATATTTTTATTAATTTTTTCTTTTTTACCAGTTTTTACATCAGTCATAATTTCCTTTTCTTTTGAAATTTTATTTACTATACGACTAATTAGATTATGTGCTTCATCAATAATAACAACAGAATCATCAAATATATTTTTTTCAAAATTATCTGTCATTTTTCTTAATTTATCTCTCCTTAACCCGTTATAATGTATAAATTCATATTTTGTTTCAATCATAGTATTAATTTGTTCATTTAAACTATTTTGTTCTGCTTGTTTAAGATTGTTTTCAATATTATCTTTATTATTACAATTTGGTGGTTTAGTAACATTAACCAACCAGGCACCACCCTTAGAACGAATATATTCCATAGGAAGATTTAAAATAGAAGATAATGTCTCGGCAGCTTCTGGATGTGTTTTAATACTTACCCATTCCCAACACTGATTTAATTTATAAAAAGGGTCTGCACATTTTTTCATTTCAGCTCTGTAATTATCCTCTAAGGATGCAGGGGACATAATAAACACTTTTTTTGAACTTTTAAATCCTTCGGCAATCGCAATTGAAGTGCACGTTTTACCACTGCCCAAACCGTGATATAATAATAAACCACGATATGGTGTATATAAATTCAAATAATCTCTAACTAATTTTTGATGAGTTAATAGAGCAAAATCGCTTGTTGATTTTCCTATATTGTCGCACGAAATATTAGATGAATCGTCTAAAATTTCATCTCTATAATCAGAAAATAGTCTATTTATGAAGTTTACAAATATCTCTCTATTATTTAAATAATAACTACTAACTTTGTAATTAACTTTTGGTTTCTTTTCAGGTAATCTATTAATAATATTAGTATTATCTATTTTCACCCAATATTCAGCAGGTAAAATTGATATTCCTTTTTTAACAACTTGTGTTTTAACATTCTTTTTATTAATAACTTTATTGAATTTACTATTTTTAAGTTTTTCAAAAAAATTATTAATATTAATTTTATTTTTTTGGTCTGCTCTTTTATCAATAATTTCAATAGTTGAATTAACTAAATTTTCAGGGTCTTCTGGTTTTGGAAAAATAACTTCTAATTGTTTAACTTCAACAGGATTAAATATTAATTCATCATTATTTGGTTTTGTTTTTAATTTTTCTTTTAATACTTCTAAAGAGTTCATTACTTATATTTATTAAATATATAATTTTACAATTATTAGTGTATTAAGAGGAAGAAGGGGAATATAAATTGATTTTATCTAATGCCTCTTTACAAGCAATTTGTTCTGCCTTTCTTTTAATTTTATGTTGTCCCTCACCTAAAAATAAGAAAATTTTTTCGTTATTTTCAATATAGTCTTTCGCAAATTTAAATGTTTTTACATTATCAATATTTAAAGCATCTGAAATATTAACTTCGTGTAGTTGTTGTCCAATACATAAAAAAACACCCATTTTATAACCATTATCTAAATCGTGATTTATTTCTAAATAATATGGTGTGACTTTAAATTCTTTTTGAATTTTGACTTGTAAAATATTTTTATAATTGTCGTCATTTTGAATAAGTGAAATCCAATCAATATGTTTTTCAAAAATATTTTCAACAAATTTTTGCGCCATTTGAAATCCAGGACCAGTTACAAAAATGTTTTCAAACCATTTATCCTGGTCCTTAACTTCTATTTTATTAAAATCTAAGAATAAAGCTCCTAAAAACGATTCAAACAAACAACCGAGTTTTTTTAGATTATTTCTAATTTTTTTTTCTTCTGCGTGTTTTGATAATATTAACCATTTATTTAGATGCATTTCAATCGCAATTTTACCAATAGCTTCATTTTTGACTATTGCTATTTTTTTTTCAGTCATAAATCCTTCATTTTCTTTAGGAAATCTTCTATATAAGTAATATTTTGTTACAAGTTCAAGTATTCCATCACCCAAAAATTCCAACCGTTCATTTGATTTAGTATGTAAAGGAAGACAATCAATAGGTTTTTGTATAATTGTAATTTTTTGTAATATATTCTGTATTTGAGGTCTTTTAGTATATGAACGATGAACAAAAGCTCTTTTATATAGATTTAGGTTATTTACAATAGGAGGTAAACCATATTTAGTTAGAATAGATTGAACATCGCTCAATTTAATCTCAACATTTAAATTATTATATGGATTAAATATTAATCCATCATCACTTTTAATAAAATCGTCATCATGAAGTAACAATTTATCTACAATTTTATCTTCCATTTTAAATGATATAAAATTATGTATTTATATCATTTCTAAATATATATTTAGAAATAATATTTTTTTATATTTATAATTTATATAATGGCGTTAATTGTTGGACATAATGGACCTTCTGCGTATGCGAATACTATCACGAATAGAACTGGGGCAAGTGGTGGTTCTGTTGGTGGAAATAAAAAGGCTGGTATTTTTGGTGGTTCTGTTGGTTGGCCAAGGGGAAATATTCCTGCTTCGGTTTTTTGGAGAGCACCACAAAGAACCCCCAATCTATTAACTATGTCTTTATTGACTACTAGAAACCCTGTTCAGTATAGAAGAGGGTCATATGCGGTTACTCACAGTGGTATGCTAGGTTAAATATTCTTAAACAAAAGGATTTAACAACAACCTTATATAATTATTATATATATTATTATGATTATACAAATTGATAACCGAGAGAAAGATTTAATTAAATTATGTCAGTTTGTTTTGCAATCTGAAAATGAAAAATATAAAGATATCAACTTAATAATCAAACCTTTATCTATTGGAGATATTTTATTAATATCTAATGATGATGAAAAAATTATTATAGAGCGAAAAACAATAGTTGACCTTTCATCAAGTATTAAAGATGGAAGATATGATGAACAATCATATAGATTAAATGGTTCTCCAATACATAATCATAATATAATTTACCTTATTGAAGGAAATTTTTGCACATTCCCTAAAATATTTAAAAATAAAAATATTGATAAAATGATGCTATATTCTGCGATGTTTTCATTAAATTATTATAAAGGGTTTTCTGTATTAAATACAAATGATATTAATGAAACCGCAATAATGATTTGTAATATGGCGCATAAATTATATAATTCTGAGCTTAAAGGAAGAATACCTTTTTATACAAATCATACTTCTTCATCATCGTCTTCATCATCATCATTATCATCTTCATCATTATCATCTTCATCATCATCATCTTCTTCTTCATTATCATCATCTTCTTCTTCTACTACTTCTAATAATACAATAGAAGAACATAATGAAGAAAAAGATTATTGTAGTGTAGTTAAAAAAGTAAAAAAAGATAACATTACAAAAGAAAATATTGGTGAAATAATGTTGTGTCAAATTCCAGGAATTAGTTCTATAACAGCGATTGCTTTAATGAAAAAGTTTGGTGATTTACCAAATTTAATTTCTTCTATTAAAGAAGACGAAAATGTATTAAATAATATAAGTTATACTAACCAAAAAGGTATAGAGAGAAAAATAAATAAAAGTGCATTATCAAATATAATCAAATATTTGAAGAAGTGAAAGCAACTAAACTTGAATACTTACTTCATTTCCAGCATAATATCCACTATCAACCAATTTCTGTGTATATAATTTACCACCCCAATTATCATCCATAGGATTTGGACTGAACAATAAGTTTTCTTGTTGTTGGTCCATTTCATCTAATGGGGTTGTAGAGCCGACATATTGAGATGTTTGGTCATAACCAGGTGCGGTTCCTTTGTTATATGGTGGGTCATTTCTACTCGCATCTATTAATAATGTTTTATCATAATGTGTTGTAGGAGGTAATCCCCCTTGTAAATCAGTTGGACTTGGACGAATTTTATAAACGGGTTCGCCTTGTGCGTCATAAGTATGTTGTAAGTATAATACGGGACAACGAATACCTTGACTTCTTTGCCAATCAAGGAATTCAACATACTCTTCTAAATTTTGGAATTCAACTGGATTTACACCAGGAATTTTTGCTAATTTTGAATTGTATAAGTAATAATTTGTGCCTTTTTGTATTAATATATTGGGACATCTTGTTTCTCCATTATTATTAGTTAATGCTTCTTTATTTGTTGTAGCATCGTAAAATACATAAAAGTATAATCCTGCTAAAAATATTAATATAATTATTAATATATAATAATGAGACATATATATTAGATTGTGAAAAAATACTATAAATACGAGATTAAAAAAGACTGTATATATATATAAAAATGGAATTATTAACATTTTTATTTATAAATTTTGTGGTTGCTTTTATAAGTGATATTATTTTGAATGATTTATCAAGTAATTATGGGATTATAAAATCATTAAAACCTTATTTCTATAAACAATCAATTGTAATATCAGGACTAGCTGCTTCTCTCACTATTGAGTTTGCTTTATTAATAACAATAGTAATTTATTATTTAATACGAAAAACAACAATACCAAGAAATAATAAAGAATTATTATATTTCCTTAGTTTAGCATTTATAATTGGTTATATAACTGATATTGTAATTTATAAAAAAAAAATTTTTGGAAATAGATTAGATAAGTATTATGAAGAATATGGTTCTGGACTATGGGGTGCGTTATCGTTAATATTTTCGATAATATTAAGTTATATTATTCAAAAAAAAATATTACCTAAATTAAAATAATGGAAGATGAACGATTAAATGAAATTAAGATAGAAATAACTGAATTAAAAAATATTGTAATATCGTTAAATGAGAGAATGATTGAATTAATTGAAATAATAGAATTACAACAAAAAGAAAGCAAAAAAATGAGTAATCACATAGACTTCGTAGAAAACATTTATGACAAAGTTAAAGCACCATTTAATTATATTATGGATAAAGTAGATAACATGAGTAAAAATAAAATGATAAAGAATTAAGGTTGGTGTTCTTTAAGTTATTCTAGAATATATTATTGTTATTCTGGGTTCTTTAAGTTATTCTAGAATATATTATTGTTATTCTGGGTTCTTTAAGTTATTCTAGAATATATTATTGTTATTCTGGGTTCTTTAAGTTATTCTAGAATATATTATTGTTGTTCTGGGTTCTTTAAGTTATTCTAGGTTCTTTAAGTTATTCTGGGTTCTGGGTTATTTATTTATTATTTTTATTTTTATATCATTAAATATATATTGTATGATTGTTTTAGAACCAATTACCGATTTAAATACAGCTGAAAATAAACACAGACTACAAAATTTTAATGATTTTTCTTCAAAAATAAAAGAAATGGATGATAAACATATATTCTTATTTTTATATTTGGATGGATGTCATCCTTGCGAATTGACAAAAGAACCATGGAATAATATTAAAAATAAAATTAATTCTAAATATTTATCGAGAGATGTAGTTATTGCTCAGATTAATCAAGAGTTATTTGACGAGATAAAACACGTCGGAGATAAACCTTATGGGTTTCCTACTTTGAGATATATTAATAATCATTCAATAGAAGAATATAATGGTCCAAGAACAACAAATGAATTTGTTAATTGGATTAGTAGAAAATTAGATAAAAACAATAAAAATTATAAAATGAAAGGAGGTTCAACAATTAAAAAAAGTAGAAAAAGTAGAAAAAGTAAAAAAAGTAGAAAAAGTAGAAAATTAATTGGAGGTAAATGGAGCACAAAGTATAAAAAAAGTATAAATTGCAATAGTCCAAAAGGTTTTAGTCAAAAACAATATTGTAAATACAGTCGTAACTAACTTTGACAATAATTTTTTCTTGAATAACCTATAATAGCACACGCAATTCTTTTTCCTGAATTACCATTTGTTATACTTGAATTATCTCCACCCATTCCACAATCATCCTCGTCTGCGTGTATAATCAAACCACGACCAATAATATTTGCTTTACTTCCTCTTAATTTAATAACATCATCTGTAAAACTATATTTAGCACAACCATTTTTATCGGTTATTATATTTCCTAAATCACCTACATGTCTATTTTTCATACCAGGACAACCATGGGTTTTATTGAATGGGTTAAAGTGGGCACACATACTTTCACATTTGTCTGTTAAATCTCCTGATTCATGAACGTGAAATCCGTGAGCACTATTTTTTTTTAATCCGTTCAAATTGATATTAATAATAATAATATTATTTATATCTTCTGTAAAAGTAGCTGTTCCTTTTATTTTACCATCAAAAACTGCAATTGCTTGAACTGGATTTTTATTCATTTTATAAAATAATATAAAATAAAATTGAACTTAAATTCTATTTATTAAAAATATAAAAAACAAAATACAAAAAAGAAAATGAACAATACCGATAAAGAATTCCGTCTATATGACTTTAACTTTTATAATGAAAAATATTATGATAATAATAGCACAGATGACGATAACAGCACTAATAGTGATGAAAAAACAAAATATGATAATAATTTATTTATTATTCAAATGTTTGGATTAAATAAAGAAGGCAAATCTTGTTCAATAATCGTAGAAGGATTTAACCCCTTCTTTTATGTTAAAGTAGATGATTCATGGAATATTACAACTAAAAATTTATTTTTAAACCATATAATTTATAAATTAAATGACAATTCTAATGGATATTATAAAAATTCAATTGTTGAATGTAAAATAATTAAAAGACGAAAATTATATGGATTTGATGGTGGAAAAGAACACAAATTTATTGTATTTAAGTTTAAGAATAATATTGTATTCAATAAAGTTAAAAATTTCTGGTATGATGATAGAAAATTAAAACCAAATGGATATGAATTTAACAATTCTAGAACATATATCTATGAATCAAATATTCCACCTTTACTCCGTTTCTTTCATATAAAAGATATTAGTCCTTCTGGTTGGGTATCATTACCAAATGATAAAGTTATTGAAATTAAAAGATATAAAAAAACAACTTGTCATTATGAATTCAAGATTAACTATAAAAATATTATTGCTTTGAATAATAAAGAAACATTTGTTCCATTAAAAATATGTAGTTTTGATATTGAAGCAAGTAGTAGTCACGGTGATTTCCCTGTTCCAGTTAAAACTTATAACAAACTAGCTACAAATATAATTGAATATTTTGAAAAAATTAATAATAAATATACGGATTTTAATGAAAATCAAATAAAAGATATATTGAACCAAATAATATTGGAAGCATTCTCTTTTGGCGACGTATCCTCAGTAAAAACAACCAAAGTTGACCTAGTATATCCAATAAATCCACCAAAAAATAAAGAAAAATTTATTGAATTTATTAATCAATGGTTTCACTATAAAATCAAAAATGATAATTATTCTAAGGAATTTTGTAATCAAATAACTATCGAAAGTATGTTTGAAAAAAATAATAAAAATAATGTAGATGACGATGATGTAGAAAATCAATATAAAAATAATTATAGAAAATTATTATTAAATAAAGATTTGACAGTTTTAGATATAATTCGGGACCCCAAAATTGAACGTTCAATAAAAATATTAAAATTAAATGAATCCTTTGATAAATTCAATTTTCCAAAATTAAGTGGAGATAAAGTTACATTTATTGGTTCAACATTTTTGAGAATGGGCGAAAAAGAACCGTATTTAAATCACTGTGTTGTATTAAACACTTGTGACAATTTAGAACTGCATAATTCCGAAATAGAAAGTTATGATAATGAAAAGGATTTATTATTAGCGTGGAAAGATATTATACAGAAAGAAGACCCTGATATTATTATTGGATATAATATATTCGGTTTTGACTATGACTTTATGTTTCGTAGAGCTCAGGAAAACGACTGTGTAGAGGAATTCTTAAAATTATCAAAAAATAAAGACGAATTATGTTTAAATCGTGATTATAAAACGAATAAATATAATATTGAAGAAACTAAAATTGTGTTAGCAAGTGGAGAACACGACTTGAAATATATTAAGATGAATGGTCGTATTCAAATAGACTTATATAATTATTTCCGTCGTGAGGAAAATTTAAGTTCTTATAAATTAGATTATGTAGCAGGTTATTTTATTGGGGATTATATTAAAAATATAGAATATATTGAAGATACGAATGCAACAATTTTTAAAACAACCAATATGACTGGAATAATGGTTGGAAGTTATATTCACTTTGAAGAAATCGGACATACAAGCGAATATTACAATAGTGGAGAGAAGTTTGAAATTAAAGAAATCGATAATGAACAATCCATATTTATGATTAATGGAAATATTAAACCTGATATGAATAAAAAAGTAAGATGGTGTTTAGCTAAGGATGATGTCACCCCAAAAGACATTTTTAGAATGACAAATGGAACATCATTTGACCGTTCAATAATTGCGAAATATTGTATTCAAGATTGCAACTTAGTCCATCATTTGATGAAAAAAGTTGATATTTGGACAGGTTATTCAGAAATGGCTAAGATTTGTAGTGTTCCAGTAAACTTTTTGGTATTAAGAGGTCAAGGAATCAAATTAACAAGTTATGTTGCTAAAAAATGTCGCGAAAAAAGAACATTAATGCCTGTTATTGAAAAAAATGATGATGATAATGATGGATATGAAGGTGCGATTGTTCTTGAACCAAAATGTGATTTATATTTAGATAATCCTGTTGCTTGTGTAGACTACGCATCACTATATCCATCATCTATGATTAGTGAAAATATTTCACACGATAGTAAAGTATGGACTATGGAATATGATTTAAATGGAAACTTAGTAGAAATATTTGGAGAACGTAATGAAAAGGGTGAATTCATTTATGACAATCTACCTGGGTTTGAGTATGTAAATATACAATATGATACTTTCAAATATATCCGTAATTCGCCAACAGAAGCTGCAAAGAAAACTATTTGTGGTTATAAAATATGTAGATTTGCTCAATTTCCAAATGAAACAAAAGCAATTATGCCTTCTATTTTAGAAGAATTATTGATGGCGAGAAAGACAACTAGAAAATTAATACCTCTTGAAAAAGACGATTTTATAAAAAATGTTTTAGACAAGAGACAACTTGGATATAAAGTTACTGCGAATTCATTATATGGACAATGTGGTGCAAAGACCAGTTCCTTCTATGAAATAGACTGTGCCGCATCTACAACTGCAACTGGTCGTTTATTATTAAATTATGCTAAAACAATTGTTGAAGAATGTTATGGAAATAATATTTGTCAAACAAAAAATTATGGTCCTGTTTTAACAAAAGCAGAATACATATATGGCGATAGTGTTGCTAACTATACACCAGTATATGTCAAAGTAAATGGTTTATTTGATATTTTGACAATTGAAGAATTAGCAGAAAAATATGGAAATGGTGAATGGATAATGTGTAAAGAAGAAGGAAAACAAGAAAAAGAATTTTGTGAATTAGATAAAGTTGAAGTTGAAACTTGGACGGAAAAAGGATGGACGAAGTTATATCGTGTAATAAGACACGCCTTAGCAAAACATAAAAAAATGGTTCGTATATTAACAGATACTGGATTAGTTGATGTAACAGATGACCATTCTTTACTTCTCAAAACTGGCGAAGAAATATCACCAAAAGATGTTCAAATTGGAACAGAATTATTGCATAATGAACTGCCTGTTGTTGAGGGTTCTTTTGAAATGGGTGTAAAAATTGATGAAAAAGGTTATTCAATTCCAACCGAAATTATGAACACTAATAATAATATACGTATGAGTTTCTTCAAAGGTTTATTTGGAGTACACGATGACGGTCCAATAACAGTAGTTACGAGTGACCAACTAACTGCGTCACAAATATTTTGGTTGGCTTCTAGTTTGGGTTATTCAACAAGTGTATATACGGTTCCTTTTGAACCAACAATTAATTATAAAGTTGTTATAAAGTTAGAACTTAGTAATAAAACAAATATAATAAATGCTATTAACGAAATAGAGTATGAAGGGTATGTATATGATTTAACTACGGAAAATCACCATTTCGCAGCAGGAATCGGGCAGTTGATAGTTCATAATACGGATTCTGTATTCTTCACATTTAATTTACAAACACCAGATAATGTTCCGATAAGAGGAAAAGAAGCATTAGAAATAACAATAGAACTTGCTCAGGAAGCAGGACATTTAGCATCTAGTTTCTTGAAAGGACCTCACGATTTGGAATATGAAAAAACATTTATGCCGTTCTGTTTATTATCAAAGAAAAGATATGTTGGTATGCTTTATGAGACAGATGTAAATAAATGTAAAAGAAAAGAAATGGGAATAGTATTAAAAAGAAGAGATAATGCACCAATTGTAAAGGACATTTATGGAGAGATAATAGATATATTAATGAAACAACAAGATATAAAAAAAGCAATAAATTATTTGAAGAAATGTTTAAGAAATATCGTTGATGAAAAATATCCAATAGAAAAATTAATTATAAGTAAATCTTTAAGGAGTGGATATAAAAATCCAGCACAAATTTCTCACAAAGTATTAGCAGATAGAATTGCTGAAAGAGACCCAGGAAATAAACCATCATCGGGAGATAGAATAGCTTATGTTTATATTCATAATAAAAATAAGAATGCATTACAAGGAAATAAGATTGAAACCCCAACTTATGTATTAGAAAATAAGTTGAAGATAGATTATTCATTTTATATTACAAATCAAATAATGAAACCAGTTCAACAATTATTTGCTTTAATACTAGAAAAAATATGGACTATGGAGAAGAAAAATGGAAAATTAAAAAAATTTAAAGATGAAGTTAATAAAATAATAGCAACAACAGAAAAAGATAAAATAGAAAATAAAATAGAAAATCTAAGAAATAAAGAAATAAAAGACCTTTTATTTGACGAATATCTGATAGAAACAAATAATAAAAAGGAAAATAATCAAGTTTTAACAAACATATTTAAACCCTTGAAGAATTAAATTTTATTATTATAATTAATTTAGATAATAATAAAATTACAATTTATTTTTTTTTAATACAGCAATATAAATACCATTCCACCAACTGTCCCTCGCAATACTCATCGGTGTATGTGTTTCATTATTTGTTAATCTAATTTCTTTTTCAAATAATACCGTTAATTTTAAATCATTAAAAGATTTTTTGGCTGCTTCCAGAATAAATGTCCAATTTATATCATTATATACAACAATAAATGTATCATTCATATTATCAATAAATTTAGGTAATGCAGTATATATCTTATTATAATCTATACTTGCGTGAAAAGAAAAGATATTAAATTTAAATAATCTTTGAGTATTTACATTATTATAATTATCATTAAAAAATCTAAAATAATTATTTCCTTTATATAATTCAATATTTGTCATAAACTCATCAGTATTTTCATTTCTGCTATTGTAATCATCAATTAAAAAAACTTTTGAATTATTATTATACAAAGCAGAATAAATAACTCCTTTATCACCATTAGCAATATGAAGTAATCTTGATGAAGTAATTTGAAGTAAGTTATTGAAAAAAATTCTATTCTTTTTACCAGATGGACCACTTACTTCCAAAATGTCATTCGATAATTTAGAAAATTCATACTCTGCTGATTTAATAGAAATATCTACGCTTTCAATTAATTCTCTATCAACTTCATCAATTTCAGTCATTATGTTTTAATTATAATATTTGTTTTTAAATATTTATTTACATATATATTTTATTGTTTTTTAAGTTCGCTTCGTTTTATTATCTTTTTAATTTGAATATAAATATATTTATTCATATATGTATAACGATATGAATAAAAATAAAGGATTGACTGGGTTGGTTAATCTGGGTAATACTTGTTTTATTAACTCGTGTATGCAGGTATTATCTCATACTTATGAATTAAATAAATTATTGAATTCACGAATATTAAAAAAAAAGATAAAAACAAATATTGAAAGTCAATTATTAAATGAATGGAATGAATTAAGAGAGTTAATGTGGAAAGAAAATTGTATAATTAGTCCAAATAAGTTTATTAAAAGTATTCAAAGTATATCGGAAGTTAAAGGTTTAGATATATTTACGGGTTATCAACAAAATGACCTGCCTGAATTTTTAATATTTTTAATTGACTGTTTTCATACATCTATATCAAGAGATGTAAATATGAATATTTCTGGTAAAATAATTAATAAAACTGATAAATTAGCGGTTAAATGCTTTGATATGATTAAAAATATGTATTCAACAGAATATTCTGAAATATGGAACTTATTTTATGGTGTTCACGTCTCTCAAATTATTTCAATTGATGATAATACTATTTTAAGCAACACTCCTGAACCTTATTTTATTATTGATTTACCAATACCGCATATTAAAAATCCATCATTAATTGATTGTTTTAACTTATATTTGGAAGGAGAGATATTAGAAGGTGAAAATGCGTGGTATAATGAAAAAACAAAAGTTAAAGAAAATATTAAAAAAAAAATTTCTTATTGGAGTTTGCCTACTATATTGGTTATCGCAATCAAAAGGTTCAACTCTAACAATAAAAAACTCCGTAATCTGGTTAGTTTTCCTTTGAATGATTTAGACCTGAGAGAATATGTTATCGGATACAAAAAAGATAGTTATATTTACGATTTATATGGAATATGTAACCATACAGGCACAGTAGAAGGTGGTCATTATACTGCGTTCGTTAAAAATGATAATGATAATTGGTATCATTTTAATGATACAACTGTTACTGAAATTAAGGATTTAGATAAATTAATAACAATTAACGCATATTGCTTTTTTTATAGAAAAAAAACAATTGATTAATATATATATATATGGAATTTAATACGACCACGTCATTTGATACATCAAATTTTTATAATTATGTAAATGGCTTATTAATTAATCCAAGTGCTTTCGTTATAGTTGCGTTAGTTTTATTTGCATATATTATTATATTTTTATCTTTAGGAAAATCTAGTGAAACTGTTTCAAATAGTAGTTCTAATTTACTCTTAACTATTGTTGGGTTCGTCTTTTTATTTTTATTATTTTTTTATTTGTCTCAATACTTTTTTGGGATAAATGTAATAACTTCTATTAAAAATATCTTCTTGGGTAATCCAGAAATTGATATTGTTGTTGAAAAAAATGATTCAAATATACCTATAATTACAACCACAAATATTCCTGAAATACGAATTACACCTCAGGTATTCAATATACCTGGAAATTATTATGGTTATGAGGATGCAAAAACACTATGTTCTGCTTATGGTTCACGTTTAGCAACCTATGAAGAAATTGAAGATTCGTATAATAAAGGAGGTGAATGGTGTAATTATGGTTGGTCTGATAATCAAATGGCTCTATTTCCAACTCAGAAGAAGACTTTCGATAATCTACAAAGTATTCCTGGACATCAGCACGATTGTGGTCGTCCTGGTATAAACGGAGGTTATATAGGTAATCCAAAAGTAAAATTTGGTGTAAATTGTTATGGGTATAAACCAAAAATTACTCCCGAAGAAGAAGAATTAATGCAAGTTAATACTCCTTATCCAAAAAGTGAAAAGGATATTTTAATGGAAAAAAGGGTGGACTACTGGAAAACTAAAATTAATGATATTTTAATATCTCCATTTAACTATAATAATTGGAGTAAAATATAAGGATGGGTTCTTTAAGTATTTCCCATTTATATTTTAATTCAGTTTTTTACTCTTTTTTCCTTTAATTAATTTTTTACCTTTTGTTTTTCTTTTATTATTTGATACCTGATTTTTCAATTCTATTTTATTCAATAACTTTTCGTGAATGGTTTCGTCCAATACATTTTTTTCTTTTGGATTTTCTTCATCAAAATATTCACTATTTATAATTTTCTTTAAATTACTTTTTTTTTTATAGAATAATCCTACTGGAACTGCTAAATTCTCAAAAATAGAACTTATCTTTTTTTTACCACCTTCCATTACCTCATTATTATTTATTATAAATGGTTCTTCATTTTTAATATCTATATTAAATCCACAACTTATTATTTTATTATCTTTTTTTTCAAAAATTAATTCATCCTCTGAAATATAACTCATATATTATAAAAATATTTATTAATTTGTTGGATACCGCTTTATTTCATTAACAACTTTTATATCTCTCTTACTTTTTATATAAGTTATTATATCGACTACTCTTGATTTATTATCTATTATTTCATTTAATGATTTCTCTAAATATTTAAATGTTAATGGTTGTTGCACTTTTGATGATGTAAATTTTATTTTTTCATTATTTATTCTTATATCTTTATTTGATAATTCTTTTTCATTAGCATAGTTTGTTAAAACATTAGATAATTTTGTTTTTTTATCTTTTAAATCTTTGATTTTTTCATTTAATATTATTATTTCATTATCTATTGAAATATATTGTTTTACTTTATCTTCAAAACTCATTATTAAGTTTATATATTATAAATAATAAATTCTGTAATTTATTATTTATGTTTCCTAAAAAAAATCTAAAAGTAAATTTAGTAAAAAGAAACAATCCTGTAAAAAATGTTATTTTATTTACAAATGCGAGGGATGAAACAAATATTAAAGAATGGGCTGCTCATCACTTATTAATTGGATTTAATTTAATATATATTTTTGACCATAAATCTAAAACACCTTTGAAAACAGTATTTAAAAACTTTGATAAAAGAGTTGTTATTGAGAGATGTGAATTAAACAAACCACCCAAATTACATTTAATGAACCACGCATATAAAATCGCAACTATTCTTAAAGCAGATTGGTTCATTTATTTAGATGCGGATGAATTTATTGTATTAAATAAATTTTTTGGAGTCAAACAAATGTTGAATTATTATAAAGAAGCAGATTCAGTAGCTATTAACTGGTTACTTTTTGGTTCTAATAATCATATTAAAGACCCAGAAGGGTTAATTATTGATAACTATACTAAATCTGATTTAAACCTAGACCAACACGTTAAAACATTTGTTAGACCTTCACAAGTTATTAATGCTACTAACCCTCATTTTTATAATATTTATAATCCAACACGAATGTTTTCATTAGAAGGAAAATGTATTCAAAATGAACCTTGTTTTAATAATACAGATACTTCATATCTCAACATACCTGCATTTATTGCGCATTATATTTATCAATCAGAAGAAACTTATATTAATCGTAAAATTAATCTACCCAGAGACGATATTTCTGGACATCGCAATAAAGATAATAACATACACGATAAACATAATAATATCGATAATTTTGTTGTTAAAAATAAATATTCATCTATTGTTAATAGCTTTTTATCTTTTTCATTACTTTCGGGAACGGGTTCTCATTCTTTTTGAATAATTGTTTTGAAGAGCAACTAATCCAAAGGGAACTAATGCCTTCTCAATTACTTGTCCCCAGATTCCACCCCTCTTTCTTTTTCTGGTTTTTCCACCACTCTGTGATTGAGAATGTAAAGAACCTGGTGGGAAAGTTCCTGGAACAACTGCTGGTGCACCTGGCATAGTTGTTAGTAGATTTCCTTGTTGAGTAATTGATTCTGGTCCAAAAGTATTATTCCATTGTTGGTCTAATGTTCCAAAATTTTGTTGTGCCCACTGCCAATTACCTCCCTTTTGTCTTCTTCTTTTTCCACCTTTCATCGCTGTAGTAACGGCACTAGTTGCTTGTGTTACGGTTGCCGCCACAGGATGTGTAGTAGTAGTTGCTGCATGGACTGTTGGGGCTACTGGGACCGTTGTTGTTGTTACGTGTGTTTGAGTTGGAGTAACGGTTGTGTTCGTAACTGCTGGGGAACCACCAAAAAGAATAACATTATTTCTACGTCTTCCACCTACGGCTCTTGATGAACTTGATGATGACCCAGATGACAACGATGAAGACCCTGATGATGAAGCACCTCCACGATGTTTTCTATTTCTATGTCTGTGAGTTCCTTTATTTCTATAACTTCTCATTATATATTTAATTGAGAAAATTAAATATTATTACGCATAAAAAATAATAATATCGATAAAATTGCTAAATTAGTTATAAATAATAAAATTGTAATTCCAATTATAAAATAAATATACGGATAAATCTCATATAATATTAAATTAATTATTGGTGTTAATAGTTTTCTTAGTTCGTATTTTATATTATCTCTTTTCAAAATATCTAAACATTGAGAAATAATATTATCTTTCATTATTGAAATAATAAAAGATATTTATTGCGTGATAATAAAGTAAAAATTATCTTTTAATCCATTAGTAATGGATAAGTTTATAAAACCATCAGTAAGTTTTGATTTTTCTTTGATTTCTTTGACTAGTCCAAAAACAATACAAGGTGGCGCTTATTTCACTAATATACTTTTCAATTCAAACCCACTTTATATTATTACACCTAAATCTTTAACAAAACAGGGATTTATAAGAAATGGAAAAAGATTTTATACAGATTTAATGTTTGATAATAATAATGAAGAATTAATACAGTGGTTCGAAAATTTAGAAACTAGATGTCAAGAATTAATATATGAAAAGAAAGATGTATGGTTTGATAATACTTTAGAAAAAGATGATATTGAAACAACTTTTGCTTCTCCCATACGCATTTATAAATCTGGAAAATTTTATTTAGTTCGTGTAAATTTTAAAATTAATCAATTAACAAATACTCCTAATGTTAAAATTTATAATGAAAGTGAAGCATTATATACGATTGATGATATATTAAATATAAATAATAAAACTCATATTATTTCAATAATAGAAATTCAAGGAATTAAATTTACATCTAAAAATTTCCAAATTGAATTAGAAATAAAACAAGCTATGGTTTTGAATAACGAAATAAATTTTGATAATTGTTTAATTAAAAATAATGAACCTTTTGAAAATAACGAAAATAAAGAAAATAAAGAAAATAAAGAAAATAATGAAAATAAAAAAAATAATGAAATTAAAGAAAATAAAGAAAATAATGAAAATAATGAAAATAAAAAAAATAATGAAATTAAAGAAAATAATGAAATTAAAGAAAATAATAAAAATAATGAAATTAAAGAAAATAAAGAAAATAATGAAAATAATGAAAATAAAAAAAATAATGAAATTAAAGAAAATAATGAAATTAAAGAAAATAATAAAAATACTGTAACTTTTGAAAATGAAATTTTAGAAAAAACTTTTGATAAAAATGTTGAAAATGAATTTAATGCGGATGAGTTAAAAGAGTTTGATTTATTTGATAATATAGATAATTTAGAGTTAATAACTTTAAAGAAACCAAATGAGGTTTATTATAATTTATATAAAGAAGCAAGAAAGAAAGCAAAATTATCTAAAATTAATGCGATAAAATCCTTTTTAGAAGCAAAACAAATTAAAAAAACGTATATGTTAGACGATTTAGAAGATAGTGACAGTGATGATGATTTAGAATTCAACTATGATTGAGTTGTTTTTTATTTTATTTGTTTTTATTTTATTTATTTATCTGACTTTACATTTTTATTTGTTTAGAATAATTAAAATGTATTCAAAAAATTATTTTATCATTAATTTTATATAATGGCTGTTTCTTTCAAAAAGTTATGGAATGATTATGGAATTGGTGCCCTCGTGGCTTTATGTATTCTTGCTTATGGTGTAAATACCTTTGCTAATTATTTAACGTCTAAGGGCAAATATGGTAGTGAATTTATGACTGACAATTCGAATCCTGCATACAGAAATAGTCAAAGACCTAATAATAAAATGCAAAATACACCTAATGGTGTTCAACCATCTCAACCTTTAGGACAAAATGAAGTTTTCTCTTCTGTTAATGGAATTCAAACACCCACACAAGGATTACCTTCTTCTTGTTCTAAACCTAACATTCAAAATCCTACTGAACTATTACCTAAGGATTCCAACAACCAGTGGGCACAGTTAAATCCTTCTGGTAAAGGTGAACTTGCTAATATTAACTTACTTAAAGCGGGTTACCATATAGGTATCGATACAATTGGTCAAACATTAAGAAACTCCAACTTACAAATTCGTTCTGAACCACCTAATCCTCAACTATATGTCGGTCCTTGGAACCAAAGCACAATTGAACCAGATTTTATGAGACCTCCCTTGACGATTGGTGCTGGACCACAATAATTTTTACACAACCATAATATTATAACCTCTTTTACCATTTAATTCAAGTCCTTTACTACATAATTTCCGTGATATAGATAAAAAATAAAAAAGTGATACTATATATATGGTGAAACAATTTAAAGAGAATATATTGTTTTATGTATTTTGCGGATTAATAGTGTTGGTTTGTTTAAGAATATATTATGAAAGCGAGAATTTCCATTTAAAATGTGTAATATCGGATGTAGATGGAAATAAATATTGTGTTAGAGACAGAGTATTAATAAAGGAGTCGGTAGATTTACTGGCGAAGGTGACACAAAGAATGAAAGATTTGGTAGAATATATGAAGAAAACATATCCTAATGATATTTCTGTAAAAAAATTAATAGAAAACTTCAATCCAAAAAAAATAACAGAAACACTACCCACAAGTGAATTAACCGCATATAGCGAAAATAAAGGAGAGAAAATCGCATTTTGTTTGAATAAAACTAAAAATGGAAGTGCATTAATTGATTTGAACACTTTAACATTTGTAGCAATTCACGAATTATCGCATTTAATGACCACTAGTATTGGACATAAACAGGACTTCTGGCAAAATTTCAAATTTTTACTTGAAAACGCTACAAAGATTAAAATATATAGTCCAGTAGATTATAAAAAAGAGAATAAATCTTATTGTGGAATGGAAATTACTGATAATCCGCTTTTTGATATGTAATATTATTTTTTTATTCAAAATTTAAACTCTTAAATAAATATATAATGAGTTCTGATTGTTCAAAACCTACGTGTGTTAAACATACACGTATAAATGTAGATGGAACCCCTTGTATTCCAGTTATAAAAAAAACACCAGTTGGTTTTAAACCACCCACATTAGATTTCAAAATAATATATTTAGATAAAATCTGTGCATTAGATACAACAATCGAAATATCTTATACATTAAATGAGAGACGTTTTACATATGATGCTGTTGCTGTATATAATACAGATATTTCTATATGGAAGCAAATATTCCAAATAGAAATAAATAGCACCAACTTTAATAATCCTGTTACAAAAGATGTAAAATTTTATATAAATTCAGCACCACTTAATGATTTTAATGATATGATTACAAATAAACCAATCGGTGAAAACGCATTTGTTAAAAACGAAACGGCGATTGCACATAATACTCCTGGTTCAATCGTTTATAATCAGAGTATTGATAATGATTATGTAAGATATTTAGCAAAGTCATTATTTAATACGCATCTTGCTACAAAATTATTTTTGAATAATGATGAATTAATTAATTCCGTAGATAATGCCGTAAAATCATCATGGAACGAAATGTTTGTATTATTGCAGAATATTTCTACTACTGGAACAAACGCTAATTTATTAGGAACAACTGGTTCTAAATATTTCACTAATAATATAATTTCTATTGATAATGTGTGTAGAGAATTATATTTACAAATAGTAAAATGTCATCCTGAAAGGTTTAAAAAGATGCATAATAGCACTTCACCCCAAGCTTTACCATTTATAGTGGGTGATACTGTTTGTGTTCGTATTACTGTTAATCCAGCACCAACACAAGATACTTTTGGAGGCGACCCAATTAGACCTAGACGATACTTAATCAAATTTTTGTTATCATAAATATATAATATTTTTTTATTATATATTTTTTATCATCACCGAACTTTTTATACTAGTGTCATCTTAATTAAGTAAACCTTTGGTTTAAGGGCTCCATCTAAAAATTTGGATGGATTAATTGAGGATGTTAAACCATATAATGGTTGAGTGTCGCTTGGTCTAATTGTAACCTTAATATTAATTTTATCACCAGCAATTAATGGAAGATAAAATTGTTCCCGATTTGGACCAGCAAGGTCATCAGACTCACTATTAACCAAAAGAGTGTTCAAGTTTTCAAACCTGTGAGGTTGTCTTGATACTAATTGTTTATATATTTCACCACAAATATTATAACTATCAGTTCCATCTAGTTGATCTATTAAATAGTTTCCACTTACATCAACGACTAAATTCGCATTAGAACCACTAGTGGAAACGTCGTGTAAACTAACCTTACATTGTTCCCAAGCAGCATCAAGTGCATCAGATACAGATTGAACCAGTTCTGAAAGATTTAAAAATATTTCGGTTGCGTAAGGTGTATTAAATAATAAATATGCTAAATATCTAACAAAATCCTTCTTAACATGTTGGTCCAAAGATACACCGTTTGTATCAGTTAATTCAGCAGAACCAGTTGTCACTTCACTATTTAATCCTAAGTTAGGGGTGAATGAGTCAATTTTGTCATCATATACTAAGAAACGAACGTTTTCAATAGTGTTAACATTAACATTAGAAAGATTAGTCATATCAATTGAGTCTGATTGGACAGCAAATATTTTACGGAAGGAAACAAGGTCAACATCAAGAGCAGCGACAGCGTCATAATTGGTGAAGAGTGGTTGATAAATATTGTTGTAAATAGTTCCACTTACATCCATAGTGACGGTTTTATCTAAAAACAGAAGGTCAATCTCTAAGTTATCTCCTGAAATATCAAAGGTTGGTCCATTATATGTATTAACAGTTCCACCAGCAATAATAATTCCGTTAGCATCGTAAGTTGGAGGGGAGCTGTAAGAAGCGTCTAGTATTTGGTTTTCAGTTGTCATTATAAACTATAATAATATTTTTAATTTTTCAAAAATAAAAATCCTAAATACTAGTTTTATAATTAGTGTATAGTTGTTGTAATTCTAATATTATAAAATAATCATATCCATTTAAATCTAAAACATCACCATATTGATTTAATATTCGTATTGTTAATTTTTTTAAACGAACAGGACCGAAATAGTCTCTGCGTTTTACAATACCATCACTTGTATTATTAAACATAATTGTATTAGCATTATTTGTAACAGGAATTACACTAATAATGTTGTTTCCAACGTAATTATTGTTTCCAACAATTGATATAACCGAATCCGTAGTGAAATTATTATTGTAGTCATTAATTTCTAAAAATAAATATTGATTAATATATCGTCCAAACGAATATTCACTTTCTAAATAACAAAAATATGTAGTAGCAGTTGAATAATCATAGAAAGTATTGGATGATGATAGAGTATACTCATTAAATCTAAAACCTAATATGCTAGCAAAACTTTTTAAATAATTAGAATAAGGATTTGGTAAATGTTCTAATGTTCCTGTATCAGCAGTTTCAAAAAATGGTGTATTGCTAAAAATAATTGTATATTTAAAATCAGGTGAATAATAATCATTAGATGAGTCAAATGGATATACTGATTTACTATCATTATCGCTATTTGTTTTAGCTCTAAATGTAACTTTGGCGTTAATTTCGCTTATTGAAAAAATTAAAAAATTTAGACCGTTTTTAGTATAATAAAAATAATTATTTAAATATGATATTAACGCACTATTGGTATAATTTCCGTCTTCAATAACAATTGTATTTGTTGTATCTGCAACTGAAACACCTTTATATTTCATATTGAAACATTTTATAGTAAAAGTATTATTCTGTTTTTTACTCGAAATATCATACCAAAAAATAGGTATTTCAGCAAAAGAAACTCTCATTTTAATAACATTTTCAATTGTTGTAGGAAATATATAATCAAACGAAGAACTACTTGTATTAAAAAAATTATTTCTAAATAAACTATTAATACAAACGGTTTTGGTTTGTGTTTGAACATCAACAGGATTTACTAATCCATTTGGATATTTATACGGACGAGATGAATAAATATCTGTTTTTTTAATTGGGTTAAAAGTATGATTTGTATCATTCATTCTAATATTAGAAACAAGAACAATGCTAGATTTATTTAAAAACTCGTTAATTTTTATTTTTAGTTTTTCATCTATTTCCTTAGAGTTGAAAAGGTTTTGTTTCATAAGTTCAACATTTTTCTTAATATCTTCCTTATTATAATTTTTTGTTGGGAATTTATAAAATTCCTCGAGGTCTTGAATAGTATAATTATCAATATTTAAATCAAATTGATTCATCCTATTAATATAATTTATTATTTATTTATATGTCTAAATCTATTTTTGGAATAAGTAATTCTTCAACATTAAATTTATCAACCACAAAAAGTTGTTTTGTGAATATTAGTTTAGGAAGCAATAGTGATGAATTAATTGCAATTAAAAATTTATTAAATTCAACGACAGCAATTTATATAGGTCAAGTTCTAAATTTATATTATTTAGGAGATTTTGAAAATGTATTTAAATTTTTATCAACATCTAGAATAACTGAACTAACAATTTCTTTACAAAAATATGAAAAAAATTCGATTTCTTATCCAACATATGAAAAAACTAGAAAAAATTTAATTGCATCTTTACAATTATTAACACAACAAAACACGTTGTATTTATCTCTTATAAGCACTAATAACAAATTAACGAATGTTCAAAATCAAGCAAATATTTTAAATAATATAAACAGTATTAATCAATATTTAGAGGAATTATCAAAAAATATTTCAGTATTTAATACTTCACCACAAAAAATTATAACTGCTCAAATATCAGAAGAATATGCGTTGTATATAACAAGGTATGGATACCCATTAGGTGGTGTATTTGACGCACAAAAATTAGAACAAATTGTTTATGAAATACAAAATGGTTTAAATGTGAGTGCTTCCCGTGAAACCAGCCTCCTACCAGCCCTACCAATATAACCGTGGATTAAAATAAATTACTGTTGTATTCAATATCAAAGTCATCATCATCTAAGTTACAATATCTAAATACTTTATTTGGATGCCAAACAACCTTCATTAATTCTTCACTAATTATTTTTGTTCTCTCAATTGAAAGTAATAAATAATCAATTTCAAAAATATTAATATTAGACGACAATAAATACCAATTAACCTTCTTTTCATTTTGTTCAAGCATTTCTATTGCGTTTGGATTGGAAGATAAATAAGACCAATATATTCTTTCAGGATGTTTCTGTAATAATTCAATAGAACTTGGGTTTTCCGAAAAATAAAACCATTCAATATCATTAATATTATTTTGAAGAATACTGATAGCTTTTGGATTTTGAGAAAGTGCTAACCAATTTAATTTATTTATATTTTGTTCTAATATATGTATAGCATTCGGGTTTAATGATAATTCAATCCACCCTATTTTATCTGTGTTTTGTTCTAATATATGTATAGCATTCGGGTTTAAAGATAGTGCGTTCCAATTGATTTTATCTTTGTTTTGTTCTAATATATGAATAGCACTTTTATTGAATGATAAACCATACCAATCAGTTTTTTCGATGTTTTGTTCAAGTAATTTAATTGCTTTTGGATTAGTATTATATGATAGATTAGTCCAATCTATATTCTCGGGATATTGTTCGAGTAAATGGACTGCATTTTCATTTGATGAAAGAGGTTTCCAACATATATTGTTAGGAAATCGTTGAAGTAATTTGATTGCTTTTGGATTGGTATTTTGTGATAGATAATACCAATTAATTTTATCTATATTTTGTTCAAGTAAATCTACCGCATTATAATTTTGTGATAATAAATTCCAATCTAATTTATCTTGATGTTTTTTAACCCACGATTTTAAATTGTAAGTCATTTCTTGAAGTGGGTTGGGTTCTTTAAGTTGTTTTGAAATATTGTTTATTGGTTTGTAGGATTACTGGTTTTTATTATTTCAATTTTTTATAAATCAATAATATATATATGAAATTGTCTTTTCCATTTAAACAAAATCAAATTTATAAAATTAATTATTTAATAGATGAAAATACAATTGATAAAATTATTGTTTTTTACGGTAATAACAATATTAAAAATATTAATGAATTGTTTCTCAAAGACCCCACAAATTCTGTATTTTTTGACAAGAATACTGGTTTAAATATATTTAACGATGACGAACTTAAAAATATTAAAGAACAAAAGATTAATGTTATTTTTTCTAAACAGCAAATCAATTTTGATGATAGTATTGGAACTGTCAAATTAAAAATTATTAATGAATTCTCAAAAACATTCTCTTTAGATGAAATCTATTTATTTTGTATAAAAAAAGAATTATTAAACACCGATAATATTTTTCATATATTAACACAAAATAATAAACTTCCTTTAACCCGATTAAGACTATACCAATTTTTATTAAATATTATGTTTTACGAAAATGGACAACCTTTTTCTTTTAAAATAGCTGAAAAAGAAATTTATACTTACGATGACATATTATCATTGAACCTTAATCAAAAAACAGTTTTTATCAAAAAAGTTTTAGGACAAAAATTCATTACTGTTTATAATGAATATCCATTTATTATTAATCCATTTGATGTTTATGAATACGACGACTTTATTGAAAAAATATCTAGAAATTTACTAACTACATTAAACAACAATTTATTACTCAATACTGGTAATATTTTTTCAAATAATATATATTTATGTTTAGCAACAGATGTTTATAACGAAGTCAATAAAAAAAAAATTTCTGAATTATACACTACAAAAGTATATTTCCCTTTTTTAAATAGAAAAAACATTAATTCTTTTGATGATTTACAAGAAAATAAACAACAATTATTAGAAGATACATTGAAAACAGATAATGATGGCGTTTTACATAATTTTCAAAGTGTTAATCTTTTTTATGATTTATATAAAGAGAGAAAACAAGATTTAAAATATGTCAAATTAGGTATTAAATCTATTAAAATTACTATTAAATCTATTTATAAAATTAATTTTCCATTAGACATCGTCTTTAAGTTATGTCACGCAACCGATAAATATCCATTAATTAAATTTAACCCTTCAAGAAAACAAGAAAACATATATAGGTTATATTCTGATAAAATATCTAATGATGGAAGAAAAATTCCATTCCTATCCCGTCCAAATATTTTTAAATTAATGAAATCTATTGGTCTTAAAAAATCGGTCAGTGTTTATATAAATCATATTTTTAATAATGAACCCATATCTATTAATTGTGAATTCGAGGATAATGGAGATATTGGAATTTATTGTGATTTTGATAATCTTTTCCCAATAGAAAATATTGACGAATTATTCCAAAAAGCAGTTAATCCTGTTATTCAAGAAATCAAAACTTACTTACAAGAAAACGGTTTTACTATTAATCTATTTAATAGTTTATTTGATGACAATATAAATATTGACAGTATTGATTATACTTCTATTATTCAAATAGATAATTTAATTAATATTAATACAATTATTGGTTGTTTATCTAGCATATTTATTATTGAAACTAAGGATTTTAAAAATGTTAATAAAAGTATTGATTTGAGGTATAAAAGAGTTGCTAATTTCAATAAAATGACCAGTCAAGAAGCATTTATTATTGAACAAACCCGTATTAAAAATGGATTAAGAGGTGATGATTTAATTAAATCCTTAGTAGAAAATTATAATATGAAATATGATGAAGCTTTCAATTTATTAACTAAATTAGCAGGAGAACTACAAGTTGAGCGTGGTGTTAAAAAAGATATTGATATTAAAATTAATCCTGGTTTTAAAACTGTTATTACTTTAAATCAAATCACAAGTGTTATTACTATTAATGTTGAAAAAATTAACAATATTAATTATTTATATGTTTTACCTATTTATATTGACTCTTTTATTCGTCTAACACAAGATAAAAAATCATCTAATATTCCTATTAATTATATTAATTTATTATGCAGTAAAAAAGAAACAACTGATTTATTATTGGACGATGTTATTTCGAACAGTGAAAAATCTTTTATTGAACAAGAAATACCTGTTATTGAAAACAACAACTTAACTTTTAAAGAAACAAATGAATATATTGAGGATTTTCCTGAGGATGAACTTCAAGATTCATTAAATTTATTTTTTGATGAGGAATTTGATAACGAAGAAGAAAATGAACCAGACGTAGTTGGTGGAAATAATAATAATAAAAAAAATAAAAATAAAAATAATGATTACGATAGCAGGTCTAGTATAAGTTCTGTTGATTTATCAATAGAAAAAGATAAACCTGTTTCTAGTTTTGGAAGTATTGAATCTGAAAAAGAAGAAGAAGAAGATAAACCTGTTTCTAGTTTTGGAAGTATTGAACCAGAAGAAGAAGAAGAAGAAGAAGATAAACCTGTATCTAGTTTTGGAAGTATTGAATCTGAAAAAGAAGAACCTAAGTCTAAGTCTAAATCTAAATCTAAGTCTGTATCTAGTTTTGGAAGTATTGAACCAGAAGAAGAAGAAGAAGAAGAAGATAAACCTGTATCTAGTTTTGGAAGTATTGAATCTGAAAAAGAAGAACATAAGTCTAAG
>Ga0209189_1000157_pt1 | contig 58958 bp, 69 predicted proteins | sample C_130820_EF_Meta_FD_187308 | JGI IMG/M metagenome (GOLD analysis project Ga0209189, IMG submission 187308) | Freshwater microbial communities from Lake Croche, Canada to study carbon cycling - C_130820_EF_MetaG (SPAdes) (version 3) | ecosystem: Environmental > Aquatic > Freshwater > Lake...
ACAAGAGATAGATATCATTTATCATTGCAAGGCACTTACTTGTATGAAGTAGATGGTGAAGAAAGACAAATAGAACCAGGAACATTTTTCTGGTTTGACAATAAGAAATATCATTCTGCGTGGAACAATGGTACAGTAGACAGAATTACATTCGTGTTTGATGTACCACATTCTGCAAAGAATCCGTAACAAATGTCTCCTTAGTATAATGGCAGTACTGCGGTCTCCAAAACCGTAAGTGGGAGTTCGAGTCTCTCAGGGGATGCCAAAAAAATGCGGGGTTCGTATAGTGGTAATACCTTAGCCTTCCAAGCTAAAGCGAGGAGTTCGATTCTCCTACCCCGCTCCACTTGACAAATCAATCAATACAAACTATACTACATGTATAGAAATTAAATAACTGCCCTTAGTTCAGTTGGATAGAACAGCGGTCTTCTACACCGCATGTCGGGAGTTCGAATCTCTCAGGGCAGGCCAGTTATGCGAGAGTGGTGGAATGGTATACACAGGAGACTTAAAATCTCCCGCCGCAGGGATTGAGGGTTCGAGTCCCTCCTCTCGCACCAGTATGGGCTGATAGCTTAACGGTTAAAGCAGAGGACTCATAATCCTTTGAGTGGGGGTTCGATTCCCTCTCAGCCTACCATATACATAGTGATATGAGAATCATAGTAAACGGATCATTTGACATTATACATTTAGGACATATACGATTATTGCAATATGCAAAATCGTTTCCTAATGCATATGTGTACGTGCTTACTGATACTGATAGACGCATTAAAGAGTTGAAAGGTGAAGATAGACCAATCAATACTGAATATGAACGTGTATCATTGTTAGCCGCACTCAAATCAGTAGACAGAGTAGATGTGTTTGATACCGATGATGAATTGATAAACTTGATTCGTGAATACAAGCCTGATATAATGGTTAAAGGAAGTGACTACAGAAACACACCAATCATTGGTTCTGAATTCTGCAAAGAAATTAAATTTTATGACAGACTTGAAAAATACTCAACCACAAACAAAATTCAAGATATTGCTAATCGGTGATTCTTGCATAGACGTTTATCAATATGGAACAATCGACAGATTGAGTCCAGAAGCCCCGATTCCCGTAATCAAATTAACTAGAAAAGAAACCAGACTTGGTATGGCACGAAATGTCCATAGCAATCTGTATAAACTCGGCTGTGATACAACGATAATTTCAAATCAAGCGGCAGGTGTCAATGGTGAACCTAGAATCACAAAGACTAGAATTATAGATGAAAAATCTGGATATCAAATTGTTAGGATAGATGACGAACCAAAAATAGAACCTTGGGATGGGATTGTAGATACAGAAGGTTATGATGCTGTTGTTATATCAGATTATAACAAAGGTTTTTTAACTTATGAAAATATTCAAAATCTGATTCATGATTTTAATGGACCAGTTTTTATCGATACTAAGAAAAAAAACTTAGAAGCATTTAATGGTGCTTACATTAAAATCAATGAAAAAGAATTCGAAGAGTCTGAATCTCATGCATGGGATATGATTGTAACACTAGGTGCAAAAGGTGCAATGCTGAAAGGTGAACATATCAATACCACATACGCAACTAAAAAAGTTGATGTAGTTGATGTGTGTGGTGCGGGCGATACATTCTTAGCCGCTTTGACTTATCAATATCTTGTGACAAATAACATTGAAGATGCAATTAAATTTGCAAATAAAGCATCTTCAATTACAGTACAGCATGTGGGAAACTATGCGCCAACATTAGAAGAAATTAAATGAAACGTTTAGATTTAGAAGAAGTAAGACAATTTATAGAAGAGCAAACGCCAGATACTAAAATCTATATTGGCTGTGATTCTGAAAGATTTAACATAGGTGGGTTGTGGTATGCAGATTACATTCTTGCTATCGTAGTTCATATCAACGGAAATAATGGATGCAAATTGTTTGGTGAAGTACAACGTGAGCGTGACTATGACCAAAAAGTTAATCGACCAAGATATCGTTTGATGAACGAAGTATATAAACTTTCTGAGTTGTATATCAAACTTGCAGATGTGCTTGAAGGTCGTGATGTAGAAGTTCATTTGGATATCAATCCGAATGAGATGCATGGAAGTTCTTGTGTGATTAATGAAGCAATTGGATACATCAAAGGAACATGTAATGTTGTTCCGATGGTTAAGCCAAATGCATTTGCCGCTTCTTATGCGGCAGATAGACTGAAAGGATTGAAAGTTGCGTAAACTATTTGTTATGACTTTGCTTTGTGCAAGTATTGCACATGCCGAACGTGTATCAGGTACTGGTGAGTATTCATTTGGTCCTGATACTGCTGAGAATGTTGCGTGTAGACTTGCTGAAGAAAAGGCAAAGCAAAATGCAATTGCAAATTTTGTTGGTGAAATGATTGAAGCCGCACAAAACGAAAATTGCAAAGATGAGAAGTGTACCGTGCTGTCTACTCTATATACCGAAGTGAGCGGTGAGATTAAAACAATCATCAAAAAAGACAAACAAGTTTATCCCGATAGGAATCGACAAGTTTGTGAAGTTGACATTGTTGCGAACGTAGAGAAGATTACCAATACTATGAAGTTTCATGTTGAGGGCAAAAATCAATTGAAGGCTGGCGAACGATTTGTTTTTCAAGCCGTCTCTGGGATTGCCGGTACCGTTGGCATTTTTAATCTAGTTGACAAAGAGTACCAAATGGTCTATACTGACAAAGTACTGGAGACTAACAAACAAATTCAAATTCCATCTGCTAATTATAAACTACAAGCTGAATTGCCAAATGGCAAAAGTCATTCTAATGAACTGCTGGTGTTTTTATTTACCGATAAGAATTTGACTTTCAAACCTAGGTACAGTATAATGGAGTTTGAGGCGCTGGTAAAGGACATTCCGTTCTCTAGCAGAAAAGTTATTAATCATCATGTAAGTATTGAGAGGCAGTAAAATGAAGTTGTTTTTTATTATGGGTGTACTTGCGGTTCTAACGGGCTGTGGTACTGTGGGTGGTGCAATGGAAGGCGCTGGTCAAGATTTGAACAAGGCTGGACAATACATTAAGAAAGTTGGGAATTAATTATGGATAAGTTACTCTGTTATATTGTAGTACCATTTGTGCTTGCACTAAGTGCATGTAGCACTATCAAAGATGGTCCTAGTGTGGGTGAAACAAAAACTTTTAGTAATGAAGTAGACTATCCTAAATGGTATGCAGATGCACCAAAGAAAGATGATTCTTCTATCTATGGTGTTGGTACCGAATACTCAAATGATTTTCAATTTGCAGTAGACAAGGCGATGCTATCCGCTAAACGTGAACTTGCATCTAACTATTCTTCATACACTAGTGCCATGATGAAAGACTTTGCGGTTGAATCTGGTGTGCTAGGTAAAGGTGTTGCTAATGCTGATATCGAACGTACTACACGATTGATTGTGTCTAAAGTAAATCTAGTTGGTGTTCAACGCACAAACTTTATTGTCGTGAAAGAAGGTAGTGGTTTCCGTGCATTTGTTCGACTACGTTTCTCTGCTGATGAATCAAACAAAATTATGCTTGCTGAAGTACAACGTAATGCCGCACTTTATGCACAACTACGTGCGTCTAAATCTTTCCGTGAGTTAGACAAAGAAACTGGTAAAATTGAAGAACAAAAAATTAGCGAATTGAATGCAATGAAGGTGGACTAATGAACAAAGTTATTCGTGATGGGAAAGTTGCAGTACTAGTATCTCCAGGATATGGTGCTGGCTGGTCAACATGGGCATATGCTGGTGACGAAGATAATCGTGACTTTATGCTTTTTGATCCAACACTAGTTGCTATGGTTGAACGTGGTGACTCTGTAGAGGCAATTGAATCATATGTTACTGCTATTCATCCACATACATACTGTGGTGGTGCTGATGATTTAACAATCGAATGGTTGCCTGTTGGTACTGCTTTTCGCATTCACGAATATGATGGTAGTGAATCTGTAGAGGTTCGTGATAACATGAATTGGAATATAGCATGATTAAATTTTTGAGTGGAATTGCATTTGGAATTTTTTTAGCTACTGCTGGCACTTCAGGTATTGCTATGCTTATAGATAGTAGTGTTAGCAAATTTCAAAACACTATCAAAGAATCTGTTCGTGAACAACCACGCAACAATCAACAAATTAAATTGGAGTCAATATGAAACATTGGGGTGAATTAACTGATTTAGAAACTGAAATTATCCGAGTAGGAGAATTTAGAAGTCTATTTAAACTTCTTGTTGCTGGTGTAGAAAATGATACCGACATAAAAACATTACAATCTGCAATCTACACAATGGAAGGTATGATTGATGATATCGATTCTACATTGTACGAAAAATTTCAAACAGTATGGGATGCTGTTAAGTTTGAAGTTGAAGATGAAAAGCCCAAGGCAAAAGAAACTGATGGACTTACAGTTGGTGGAATTATTAATCTTGATAATATGAATAATACTATTCCAGCTTTTAATAGTTACAATTATGATAATATTAAAGTCACTTTGACACCTAGTAATAATACTGTCACAATTCCGTCATATTCTAAAGAGGAAGATGAAGCCTTCAAGGAACTGGAAAAAGCAATGAAAAACTGGCATATAGCGCCCCTCTAAACCGCCGATAAGGCGACTTTCCGACCTAGACTGTACTCCTACCCCTCCCAACCGGCAAAAACCGCCTAAAACCGCCCTAATCAGGCGGTTTTTTGTTGTTTTTTTACAACATTTTGGCTGTTGCAGAAACCCCACAAAACTAAAAATAGTTGTTGACTTCCTCGGTAGGACCTGTAGAATAGACTTTGTTGATTGAGAAAACAAAGGAAATTTATGAAACTGCTCTCTACTGGAAATCCCAAGGTTCTGAAAGGAATGTCCCAAGGTTACAATACTTACATTCTGCACCTTGCGCCGGCCAACTTGAGCGGTTATGAAACCTGCGCCAAGCGTACTGCTGGTTGTACTGCCGCTTGCCTAAACACCGCTGGTCGTGGTGGTATGTTTAAGCGTGGCGAAACCACTAACGTTATCCAACAGGCACGTATTCGCAAAACCAAAATGTTTTTCGAAACCCGTAACTATTTTATGACTTTGCTTGTTGCTGATATTGAATTGGCTATCAAGCAAAGCAAACGGATGAACCTGATTCCTGTGTTCCGTTTGAATGGTACTTCCGACCTTGCGTTTGAAAAGTATGAGGTTGTGCGTAACGGAAAATTCTTCCGTAATATTTTCACCGCTTTTCCTGAAGTCCAATTCTATGACTACACCAAGATTCTTGGACGTAAAATTGTTGATATCGCTAACTACCACTTGACATTCTCTGCCGCTGACGGCAATGATGCCGATGTTGCAAAAGCAATTCAACAAGGTTATAATGTTGCTACCGTGTTTGGTATCAAGAAAACTTTGCCGATGCCTGAGACTTATATGGGTATGCCAGTTTTCAATGGTGACGAATCGGACCTACGTTTCCTTGACCCTAAAGGTGTTGTGGTTGGTTTGTATGCTAAAGGCAAAGCAAAAAAAGACACCACTGGTTTTGTGAAGTATCCTACTCTTATGTTGAAAGCGGCTTAAAATGACAATCAAAAATTTAAAATCTATCCCTGGATTTTCTGGTTATTATGTTTCTAAAGAAGGTAAAGTTTATTCTGATAAACGCCTTGGTAAAAAAATTGAATTAAAAGATTCACGAACTTTTTGTGGTTACCGTAAAATTGCATTAAGAACTGATGATAAAGTAACAAAATATTTTCTAGTACATCGATTAGTTGCACAATGTTTTATTAAAAATCCTAAAAATTTGCCTATTGTTAATCACAAGAACGGCGAGAAAAACGACAACCGGATTTCAAATTTAGAATGGACCGATTCGAAAGGAAATGCAAAGCATTATCAAGAAGTGTTAAAGCCCAAGACAAATAAAACAAATATGCGAAAACGACAGGAAGAATATATGAATAAACACTATGAAAACTTGGCTAGGGTTATGGACAGAGTATTGGATATTTATGGCGAAAGTGATCCAGCCATGGTGTGTAAAATATACAAAGTTATGACTGAAAATTGAAGGTTAAGGTGTTGCATAAAAACAACAGAGTGAAAAAACTTGTTGACATTCCCGCCTATTGTGTTATACTAGAATTTGTTCAGTTGATTGGAGATTAAAATGCGTGGTTCTATTCGAATGCTTGTTGGTTTTTTGATTGTCTTTGGTGCCGTTGGTACTATCGAAGTGAATCCTGATGCCAATTTGCTGGTTCAAATGATTGTTGCGGTAACTGGTCTTGCTATCATGTTTACTGGTGTTAGTGCTATGCAGGAAAATGCATAATGAGCGAAATTGAAATTCAAATTAATGAGATACTAGACACCACAGTTATGCTTTGCGAAGAAATTGCAGAGCAAGTTGGTTGTCCAGTTGAATGGGTTGAGAAAATTGTTGAGAAGCGTTGGAATGACTTGTTGTTTTCCGATGCTGATTTTATGAATGGCTATGATATGGCAAAGGAGAATATGTAATGGGTACTCGGTCTTTAACTTATGTGTACGATGGTTCCAATTCCGATGACGGAACTAACGAACCAATCATGTGCATCTATCGGCAATTCGATGGCTATCCTTCAGGGCATGGCCATGAACTGGCTCAGTTTTTAAATTCTAAAACCCTAGTCAATGGGTATAGCGATAAAAATTCTGCACAAGCAAATGGCATGGGTTGCCTTGCCGCACAATTGGTTGTTCAATTAAAACATGGTGTTGGTGGAATTTATATCTACGCACCAATGACTGGCCGTGACTACAGCCAAGATTATGAATATCACGTATACGAAAACAAAGTGATTGTGTATCACGATTTTCCATATGGTGAAAGTCCATATGACCAAGAACCATTGTTCGAAGGTACATGGGAAGAGTTTGCACAATTTTGTTTAGACCCAATTTCTGTGGAGTGAATATGATTCGAATAAAACAAAAAAATTCTGGACCGATTGTAATTGATTTGACTGGTCCTCAAGGTAATGCATATTACTTGATAGGGGTTGTTCAGTCTACATTTAGACGTTCTGGTGCGCCTGAGTTGGGCGATTCAATTATCAAAGAAATGCGAAGTGGTGACTACGAACACTTACTCAAAACTTTTGATTTGTATCTTGGCGACCATTTCATTTTGGAGCGATAAATGACTGGCTTTCAAAGCAAACGAAAAATGGCAGAAGCCAGATTTAAAGTCTATTGTGAATGGTGCCATGATTGGCACTACACCGATGAAGTTGATATTCTAGATGTTGAAGAAGACATTGAAGGTCGTGATGTAGCGCATTTTGAATGCGGACAACCACCTTCATGGAACGAAGACATTTCACGTTACGATGGTACCTCCTCACTTGTTTATAAGGAATAAATTATGTTACTCGCAAAACCAAAATTGACAAACACACTAGACGCAAAACAATTTGAAACGTTTGCCGAATGCCAAGAATATCTTGAAGCGTATACTGACATTTCAATGTCACTTGTTGAATGGATCGCACTTGGTAAAATTCTTGTTGCAGAGACAATGACAACACCAGAATTCTATCCAAAGAAAGTTAAGGGTCAAATCGTTATGGCTAAATTTGATATAGAGGAATTCGCATGAGTGCAGGATTATCAATTGACTTTGACACCGCAGACAGAATCACTCTGTTGGTATTAAAGGATCAATTAAAATATTTGCGAAAAGAACTTGAAGATTTTAAAGAAGGTAAATATTTGCATCCAGAAGATGTTACAAACAACATCAAAATCATTGCCGCTTTAGAATTGCTGATTCCTTATTATGGGGGTACCGTATGAGTGGCGGACATTTTCAATACAAACAATATGAACTTGGATATATTGCAGATGAAATTGAACAACTTATCCTAGACAATGATTCCGAGGAAGTGAACGAATACGGAGACATAAAAGGTTATGGTTATTCGCCAGAAACTATTGAAAAATTTAAACTGGCTCATATGACACTTTTATTGGCACAAATTTATGTGCAGAGGATCGATTGGCTGGTTTCGGGGGATGATGGGGAGGACTCTTTTCACCGCCGTTTAGGCGCTGATATTGACGCCCTAGACCGCCGTTTGGGCGACTCTGACGGCTTGGACGTACTCTAGCATCAAACTATAGCGGAAAACCTCCCAAAACCGCCCTAATTTTGTTGTTTTTTTGCGACATTTGCCAGAAAAGCCCTTGACAGGTGCGGTATTTCATGCGATACTAGGGGTGTTGGTTGTGAGATTAAGGACTAATTATGAATCTTGACTTGATAAATGCTGAATTACAGACTGTTGCTTTAACCCAACAAGAAGAACAAATTAATTTGACTTATCAGGACTTCCTTGATACAATGAATGCTTACCACGATATGATGATGTATTCATCTAATTCGTATGATGAAGACGCTATTTTTTATGGAGTGAATTGAACATGGCTTATATGAATCAAGAACGCAAAGCGAAAATCAAAGCAAACCTTGATGCCGCTCTCAAAGGCACTGGCGTTAAGTATTCCTTGCGTTGCGATAATCTCTCTATCACATGCACAATCAAATCTGCGCCTGTAGATTTTATTGCTAACTCTAACGAAACTTGCTTGGCAGACTTCTACCAAGTATCCCGTGGCTTCCGTCCCAATGACACTGGTTACGACCAAGTGAATCCCTACCATTATCAGAACCACTATTCTGGTAAAGCAAAAGAACTAATGACCAAAATCGTTACTGCGATTTATTCTGGTGATTATTATGATAATAGCGATGCGATGACAGATTATTTTGACACCGCTTACTATGCTCATATCAATGTTGGCAAGTGGGACAAACCTTTTGTTGTTACCGCTTGACAAACAACACATGGTGTGTTACCATGTATCTCTTAGTTAACTCTTTTTAAGGAAATATATTATGACTAAATCTGCTCAACAATACACAAAGATTTTTGAAGTTTTGCAAAACGCAAAAGCACCCGTACCTGTTAGCACCATTCGTGCGATTGATGGTATCGTTGCGACTCGCCTTTCTACTTATCTGTGGGAAATCAAGAAAAACACGGGCTTTGCTGTTCGTGCCAATCGTGATGGCCGCACAGTTGTGAGTTATGAACTCGTTGGCGCTGGTACTGCACCTGTTGCAAAACTGGCTAAAGTGAAGGCTGTTAAGGCTCCAGTTGTGAAAGCGGCTAAGCCTGTTGTTGCGAAAGCAAAGAAAGTTACTCCTACGCCTGTTCCTGCTGGTGATTCCCTTGATGGAATTATGAATGCGATGGCTAAATCTTCTGCAAAGAAACCTGTTAATCTGTTAGATGAGATTGATACAGACGTTGCGGATTACGAAGACCGTGCATTCGCTGAAGCATATATTCGAACATGATATTGATTGGAGTGATATGGATGACCGTGCAGTAATAGAACGATACATCCTTGAAGCATGGGACAAAGGCTTGACTGGTACTGACGTTATTAATTATGTTCAGTATATGTCAAGCGTTCCCGTTTTTGAGATAGAACCTGTTTTACAAAATTTAATTGTGAGAATGTCAGAATGAAACTTTCCATATATGATAAATTGATGCAGTATCCTTGGTTTTATAAACTAATGATAAACTTCACCATTATGGAATATTTTGTGTTTATCGTAGTGATCGGATTGATTATATGGCTATAACTAAAATTTATCTAGACATGGATGGCGTTTTCTGTGATTTCAATAGACGCTACTTTGAACTGTTCGGTGAAACTGCGGGTGCATCACGGGATAGAAAAAACTTCTCCACTAACTGGACTAAATTTATTGAGAATGAAAACTTTGCTACACTAGATTGGCATGAAGGCGGAGAAGAATTGCTTGCATATGTAAGAACCATTCGTGGCATTCCTATTGAAATGTTGACTTCTAGCGGCGGACAAAAGTACCATGCAGAAGTGACAATTCAAAAAACACAATGGCTTTGCGAACATGGATTTGAATACAAACCAAATGTATGCCCAGGTAGCAGATTGAAAGCCGAATATGCAACATCCACAACCGTATTGGTGGATGATACCGATTATGTTATTGATGGATTTGTCAAAGCTGGTGGTATTGGAATACTACATAAAGGCGAAAACGTGAATGCAACAATAAATAGATTAAAGGAATTGCTAGAATGAAAATTGCTATTGCATCCGATGTTCACCTTGAGTTTGGTGATTTGATTTTAAAGAACGAAGAGAACGCTGAAGTATTAATACTGTCTGGCGATATTTGTGTTGCCGCAGATTTCCGTAAGTCTGATCCATATGGGCTTGTAGAGCATGGTAAAAGTCAACGTTATATTGACTTCTTTTCTCGCTGTGCGTTTCAATTTCCTTCAGTAATTTACGTTGCAGGTAATCACGAACACTATAATGGCGACTATGCAGAAACGTTTAATATTCTGCGAAACTTTCTTGGACACATTCCAAATCTACACATTCTCGACAAAGAGCATGTTACACTCGGCGATGTAACGTTCATTGGTGGTACATTGTGGACTGACATGAATGCACAAGACCCTGTTACACTTGCACACATTCGTGGTGTGATGAATGATTTTCGTATTATTCAAAACAGTACCGAGATGGTGTCGTACAAGACTATGGTCAATGCATACGATGCTGATGGTAATGTTAAACTAGATGAAAATGGACATGCAATTCAACAAGCAGAATTTCATAAGCGTCCTGCTAGATTCACACCAGAAGATACTGTACAAGATCACAAAAAAATGTTAGAATACATTCAAGTGACTACTGCAATGCTTGGTGAGAATACAAACAAGTATGTTGTTGTTGGGCATCATGCACCTAGCAAGGCATCTACTCATCCACGATACAAAACCGAAGTGATTATGAATGGCGCATATAGTAGCCGTTTGGATCAATTCATTCTTGACAACCCACAAATCAAATTGTGGACTCACGGGCATACGCACGAAGACTTTGACTACATGATTGGCACTACTAGGGTTGTTTGCAATCCACGTGGATACATTAATTATGAAAATCGTGCCGATGACTTTAAACTAAAATACGTGGAGATTTAATGGAAGACAATATTGACTTTGAAAATTCTCATCCAAATATGGAACAGATTGTCAACGCTGAAAATCTTTTACCGATTACAAAATCAATAGCAAAAATGCTAATTAGAAATCCATATCTCACATTAGGTAAATTCTTTAAAAAATTGTCTGATGAAAATTTACAAACATTACTCGAAATCATCGATGAGGGCGATAGCGAATTCAATGATGGCATAGAAGACATTGTATTGATGACAGAAATGTTGTCCCGTGCTGAAGGTGTTCCAAGTCAATCTATTGAAGACGTTACAGAAAATGTAAATTATTTTGGTGCATGTGTGACATGTGTTTCACTTGCACGTAAAGGTCTTGTTCGTGTATACTATGAGAATATGTCGTTTGGTACAGACCTAGGCGACCAAGTACTTGTGGAGAAATTAGATTGAATATTTTTTATCTTGATCCTGATCCATCAACGTGCGCTAAAATGCATTTAGACAAACACGTTGTAAAAATGATTATTGAGTATGCACAACTCATGTCTACTGCACACCGAGTTCTTGATGGTGAACCGTATACTGATAAGACTGCTAATAATCGTAGCATTCAACGTTGGCGTATGAAAGATGAATTGTTTGAATATACGCTATATAAAGCAAGTCATTTTAATCATCCATCTGCTATTTGGGTTAGAAAGTCAAATGAAAATTATCGTTGGCTTTATCGCATGTGGCAATGTCTTTTGCAAGAATATGCATATAGATATAATAGAAATCATGCATGTGAAAAATTGATGCATGTACTTTGGTTGGATCCAGTAAATATTCCTATAGGTGAATTTACTGAACCTACGCCTGCGATGCCTGATATCTACAAAGTGACGAATGATTCTATACGTTCGTACCAAAACTACTATATACATGATAAGAGTAGATTTGCAAAATGGAAAAACAGAGAAACACCAGAGTGGTTCTCACACGGAGTAAAGAATGCCAACATACAACTTTCGCCATCGTGAGACAGGCGAAATAATCGAAAGACTTTTTAAAATTGCTGATAGAGAGGAATTTTTAGAAAAAAATCCTCACTATGAATCTGTTATGCTAGGCGCCCCATCATTAGGCGATCCTGTTAGGTTAGGTTTACGAAAGCCAGACAATGGATTTAGAGAAGTCCTTGCAAAAGCTAAAGAAGCACATCCTTTAGGAAATGTTAACACGTTCTAATAATGGGGATACACTATACAACAACAAGTAAAAGGGCTCCAATGGCAAGAAAATCAGGTACAACTAAAACTGCAAATACCGAACCCGATATTCCATCATCATCAACACCAAGAACTAAATCTGTCAATAATACACTCAGACTCAGATTAGATGATTTAAAAACTTTTGATCCATTAACAGACAATCAAAAAATCTTTTTTGATGCATACAAACGTGGAGACTATTTTGTAGCACTTCATGGTGTAGCAGGTACAGGTAAAACATTCTGTGCGCTATACAAAGCAATCGAAGAAGTAATGGATAAAGCAAATCCATTTAATAAAATTATTGTAGTACGTTCTGCTGTTCAATCAAGAGAGATTGGACATTTGCCAGGTGACGTAAATGAGAAGATGGAAATCTATCAACAACCATATCGCCAAATCTGTGATACATTGTTTGGACGTAAAGATGCATGGGATAGATTAGAAGAACAAGGACACATTGAATTTATCTCCACATCATTCATTCGTGGTATGTCATTCGATGATGCTATCATTATTGTTGATGAAATGCAGAACATGACATTTGAAGAGATAGATACAGTTATGACAAGGGTTGGCTATCGCTCTAAGATTATTTGGTGTGGTGACTATCGCCAAACAGATTTGAATAAAAAGAAAAATGATGTATCAGGTATTCTCAAATTCTTTGATATTGCATATCATATGAATGCATTCACAAAGATTGAATTTACTGTAGATGACATTGTTCGTTCTTCATTGGTAAAAGATTATATTTTAGCGAAGTTACAACATGAAGACGGAGTAGAGACTGCTAAATAAAATATCATTATAATTACAGGATAAAACAAAGTGAACTTTAAACATGTTGGTTGTGATATTGATTATGACCTAGAAACCGAAACAATAAACGGCAAGCGTTTTTACAAGACGCCTGAAGGCAATCTATATCCTTCCGTGACTACTATCACATCTCAGCATGGTAAAGATAAAATCATAGAGTGGCGAAAGCGTGTAGGCGAAGAAGAAGCCAATCGTATTTCAACTAAAGCATCCAGCCGTGGTACTAGAGTGCATAAGATTTGTGAAAATTATTTGAACAACGAAGAAGATTATGCACGTAAGACGATGCCAGATTCTGTTGCTATGTTTAAGTCTTTGCAACCTTTATTGGATGAACATGTAAACAACATTCATGCACTAGAGATTCCTTTGTATTCGCATCACTTAAAAGTTGCGGGTAGAGTTGACTGTATTGCAGAATATGATGGTAAGTTATCTATCATTGACTTCAAGACTTCAAGCAAGTTAAAAGAAGAGAGTTGGATTAAAGGATACTTTATGCAATGTTCTGCCTATGCAGTCATGTATGAAGAACGAACTGGTATACCAGTATCACAAATTGTAATTATGATAGCAGTTGACTCTGAACATCCACAAGTGTTCATTAAAAAACGCAACGACTACATTAAAGATTTTATTTCTTACCGTGAAGCATATGATGCCGTGCTGATTGACTAACATGATATATAGTGATATAATATTATTTATTCTTGTTGTAGGACTACATGCATTTTGGATTTACAAAGTTGCAACCTACGATTGGAATAACTTTGAAGAGGATAGTAAGGCGGACACTGGTTGGCCACCTTATGATTGATATTGCTGTATGAAGCAAAGAGAAAAGTGTTCTGGACGGGGGTGCGAATCCCCCCACCTCCACCAAAAGTATTCTAAACTGGACGCAGGATCGAAGAAAGTTGAAAGTGGATTGATCGCCACAAGTATGCTGGAGATTAAGAATGCTTTTGATGGGGGTGACATAGATTCGACAGGGCAAAGAGTAACAGAGTGGACAGCACATCAGAGTAGATGTTAAAACTAAAAAAAAGTAAACGCAAACGACTCACAGTTCGCATTAGCCGCCTAAACTCGGCTTAGGGTTTCGACAGGTTTCCTCGTAACAGAATAACCTGTCACCAATTTATGGAGTAATAATGAAAATAACTGATTCGAAAATAATCCCTGATGTTAAAATCATCAATCTACCTGTCTATAGAGACAATCGTGGTTTCTTTACAGAGACATTCAGACCAGAAGTTGAAGACGCACTTGGCGTAAAATTTCTTCAAGACAATCAATCCGTATCAAAAAAACATGTTCTAAGAGGTATTCATTTCCAATGGGACAAACCAATGGGTAAATTGGTTCGTGTCACTCATGGATATGGACTTGATGTTGCAATTGATTTACGAAAAGACTCTCCAACATACGGACAGTATCATGCTGAGTTATTAGGACCAGAATCAAACAATCAGTTATGGGTACCAGCAGGTTTTGGTCATGCGTTTCTTTCATTAGGAGAATATACGCATCTAATGTACAAATGCACAGCAGTACATAATTCCAAAGCAGAAGCCGCAATTAATCCATTTGATAAAGATTTGAATATCGATTGGCAAACAATTGATAAAATTGAAGACTTCATTCTATCAGACAAAGATAGAGCCGCAGGTTCTTTCGCAGATTATAAACTAAATCCAAAATTCTAATTATGAAAAATATTCTTATCGTTGGTGGCGCAGGCTACATTGGCACAAGACTCTCTAATCACTTGAGTACCCGCATGGGATACAAAGTGCATGTTATTGATAACTTTTGGTTTGGTGATAACTTAACTAAAAGCATTTCAAAAGAAAAGAAAAGTTTATGGGATATTAAACCGGAAGACTTGACAACATATGATGCTGTTTTGTTTCTTGCTGGATTGTCTAATGATCCGATGGCAATGTTCAGACCAGACTTAAACTTTATTGAGAATTCTTCTGCACCAATGTATCTTGCATTCATTGCTAAAGAAGCTGGTGTGAAACGTTTCATTTGTGCAAGTTCTTGTAGCGTATATGGATTCACAAAAAACAAGACATTAAATGAAAGCAGTCTTGTTAAACCTGCATATGCATATGGTATTTCTAAACTACAATGTGAACGTGGTTTAGAAACTTTAGAAGATGATAACTTTAAACCGATTGTATTCCGTAAAGGCACAGTTGGTGGATGGTCACAAAAAATGCGCTATGATTTAGTTGTAAACACTATGTTGAAGAGTGCATTCACTACACAAAAGATTGTAGTTAATAATCCAAAGATTTGGCGCCCACTTGTAGATATTCGTGATGTGATTCAGGGATATCAAAAAGCGTTAGAAGCAGACTTGAATGTGTCTGGTGTTTATAATCTTTCTGGCGGCAATATGACGATTGGTCAGTTGGGTGAAGCAATTCACGGAGAGTTGAGAAAAAGAGGATATGTTGTTGACTTAGTTATCAATGAAAACAATGATGTTCGTAACTACAAAGTGAGTACGGAAAAGATTGAGGATGAGTTAGGATTCAAAGCACAGTTTACCCCTCTAGATTCTTTGGCTGAAATACTTGACAATATGGATCCGTTAAGCTATAATTTCGATAGTGATGAATATTCTAACATAACAACATTTCAGAAAGTTTTAGGCAAATGAAAATTTTGTTAACTGGTGGGTCAGGACTTCTTGGTAGAAATTTAATTCGTCATTTAAGAGTAAAAGGACATGAAATCATTGCGCCCAATAGTAGTGAGTTAGACATTACTGATCCACTCTTCTTTATACTATTTGATTGTGATTTGGTTATTCATTGTGCGGCTATTGCAAAATTTGCTGATGCGGAAAAAAATCCTATTGACACAATTGAAACAAACATTCAAGGCACATGTAACGCATTAAAACATGCGATGAGTAAGAATGCTAGATTTGTTTTTATTTCATCGTCACATGTATTCGATGGACAAAAAGGAAACTACACACATACAGATTTGCCTAATCCATTAACACGATATGCAAAATCTAAAGTTGCTGGTGAGATGGCTACTCTAATTTATGAAAAATCTTTAGTGATACGAACAGAATTTTGCGATGTTGATTTTCCATTTAACACAGCATTTACAGATAAGTATTCATCTAAAGAGTACATAGATATCATTGCACCTAAGATTGCAGAGAAATGTTTAAGTGAACAAACAGGCATTTGTCATGTTGGTGGACCTAGACGTTCATTCTATGAGTTTGGACAATTGAGAAACCCAAATGTAAAACCTGGATCAGTTGAGAATTTATTAAAAACAAGCACAGTACCGATTTTGATAGATACAAGTTTAATTGAAAATTGAGGACACAATGGCATCAACAGTAATTGCACACATTTATAATGAAGAATATATTCTACCTTGGTGGCTAGAACATCATAAGAAAATTTTTGATCATGGTATCATTATCGACTATGCATCTACAGACAGGTCCCGTGAAATCATCAAAGAGATTTGTCCAACATGGGAAGTTGTACAATCTAAAAATTCAGAATTTAATGCTAGACTTGTTGACGTTGAAGTATTAGAATATGAACGTAAGATTGAAGGCTGGCGCATTTGTTTAAATGTCACAGAATTCTTAGTTGGTGATTACAAAAAGTTTTTAGTAGACACCATTAGGTCTACACAACATTTAATTCCTACAATTACATTTTGGGATTGGAATCCAAACGGTGAGTTAGACAGAACTAAACCTTTGTGGGCACAGAAGAAACAAGGTATTCACTATAAGACAGACTTCATGGCTCGCCGTGCTAGAAGTTTGCATAATGTGAAGACGATGGAATATGATGTTGGTCGTCATTTTCCTACACACAATAATGAAGAGATGATTATTTTTCATTATGCAAACTGTATTGCTAGTAGAGGTATGCTTGAACGTAGATTGCAGATTCAAACTAAAGTGCCAGAACACGATAGGGTTCGGGGATGGGGAAGTCATCACTATCATGGACCAAATGGTGTAATGACTGCTGATACTTTAAAAGAATTGTGGAGTAAAGATTTACCTAAAGTGACAGACTGTAGCGAAGATATTATTCGATACACTAAAGAGCCTGATGAAACATACGCATTAGATTTAGGATGCGGTGAGTATCCTAAGAATCCATTCAAAGCAAAACATCTATATGGCATTGACGTAAGAGATGATACTAAGAATAAAATCACAAAAGCAGATTTAGTTATTGAACCAATTCCATTCATTGATAATTTCTTTGACTATGTGACTGCACATGATTTCATCGAACACATTCCTAGACTAATGTATAACCCAAATCGTAGATATCCATTCGTAGAATTGATGAGTGAGATTTGGCGAGTACTTAAAGTTGGCGGAAAATTTTATTCCAAAACACCTGCATTTCCACATGCGGCCGCCTTTTGGGATCCAACACATGTGAATATAATCACAGAACAAACATTTCCATTTTATTTCGATAATGAAAAGATGTGGGCTAAAGAAGTTTATGGCTTCAAAGGTCAATTCAGAATCGAAAGCCAAACATGGGATGGACCACATTTACTAAGCACATTAGTCAAATGCTAAATAAAAGACCCACTAAAATTTAGTGGGTCAAAAAAGAAAGGAAAAATATGAAAGCACTATTAGCGGCTGTAGTATTTGTATCGGCACTATTTTCTACAAATGTGATTGCTACTGAATTGCCATCACTAAAAGAAATTTCAGATGCCGCTGGAGCACCAAAAAATTCAAGTAAATCCGACTTGTATTGGATGGCAATGAACATCTATTATGAAGCAGGTAGCGAACCCCTAATCGGTAAAATGGCAGTTGGCGCAGTCACACTCAACAGATTACATGATAGCAGATTTCCAAAAAGCATCCGTGATGTTGTGACAGAACCACAACAATTTTCTTGGTATAACACCAAAATTGCAAGTACACCACCAGCAAATAGCAAACGATGGAAAGAATCTTATGAAGTTGCAAAGATGCTATTGACAAAGACTGCTGGAACTGATATAATTAAACTATTAGAAGGCGCAACACACTTTCATGCTATTGATATTAAACCATCATGGCGTGGCAGAGTAACAAAAGTTGCGACTATTGAAGGTCATATTTTTTATAGAATGTAAAAGGAATTTTGAAATGAGTATCGTGAAAAAACAAGTTAACGTTAAAACTTACCAACGCAAAAATGGATATCCACCAAATTACTATGCATCAGAGAGTGATATGAAAAATCCTATGTTTCGTACCGCAAAGCCTGCAAGTACTCCAAACGCATCTGGAACATTTCGAAATGGGCGAATTACTTCAATGAGAGTTCTAATTGATGAGTCTTAAAATCATAACTCAAAAAGAATTTGAGGCAGAGATTAAACAGATACAACGTGATAAACATCCTATTACAATGATTGATGCTATTCTTGAATATTGCACAATCAAAAATGTTGAAGTTGAAACTGCCGCATCTTTAATTACGCCTCGCATGAAATCTGCTATTGAAGGTGAAGCGATGAAGCTAAAGATGATTGCACCAAAAGCAAGATTGCCTATTGAGGTGGATGATTAATGAAAATGGATGCTATAGACGCATACAAAGTTTATTTGGGAGTTAAAAATCACTTCACGCAAGATAGCTACGATTGGTTCAAGTACAACAAGAAAGTCAATGTCACATACGATTCTTTTTTGAAACGTAAAGACAAAATCTTTTTTGCTAAACTCGGTAATCGTAAGGATGCTTACTTAGAAGAATTTTTAGTTTCTAACTTCTTGCACGACACAAAAATTTGGGTTGGCGAACTTCTATCTGAAGAGTGTGAAGAACGCTACAAAGAATGGAAACGTAAACAAGAATCTTTAACGTATGTATTTAAAAATGAGATGGATTTTATCTCTGGTTGGAAGCCAGACGAACTGAATGAATTTTTTAATGCTAAAGGTGTCGATCATCCACCAATCATCAAGAAATATTTAAGAGGAGAAATCAGTCTGGAGACACTAGCAATATTGAATTCACTATTGCATTTTGTCAAAAGGTATGATACAATGATACATGATCCAATCTACAAAGAGGTAAGCAAGTTATGCAAAAAGTACCAGCCCTTTTTAAATTACGATACGGCAAGGATGAAAAAGTCACTCAGAGAATTAGTAGTGACGTAGTGGTGTCGGCAGTAATGCGTAAACCTAGTAAGGTTTGCCGACTATTGACACCTTTAGAGAATTATGATAGACTATATACTATAGTAGATTATGATAAAAGTGGACAAGCAAAACATACATTTAATACTTAACATACGAGGAATATACTAATATGGCATCAACATCATTTGCAGATTTGAAAAAGTCACGCACCAAAGATTTGGAAAAACTCACAGACGCAGTTTCCAAACTCACAAACAAAGAAGAAGGTAAGAAGTCTTATGAAGACACCCGATTCTGGAAACCCACAGTAGACAAAGCAGGTAATGGTTTCGCAACGATCCGTTTTCTTCCCGCACCCGCAGGCGAAGATGTACCTTGGGTTCAAGTTTTCAATCATTCATTCCAAGGTCCTGGTGGATGGTACATTGAAAATTCGTTGACTACACTCAACAAGAAAGACCCTGTGTCTGAACACAATAGCATCCTTTGGAACTCTGGTTCTGATGCTAACAAAGATATTGCACGTAAACAAAAGCGTAAGTTGCAGTATATCGCAAACATCTATGTTATCAAGGATCCTGCAAATCCTGATAATGACGGAACAGTTAAATTGTTCAAATTCGGTAAGAAGATTTTCGACAAGTTGAATGACTTGATGAATCCTGAGTTTGAAGATGAAACTCCTGTCAACCCATTCGACCTTTGGGAAGGTGCGAACTTCAAATTGAAGATTCGTAAAGTTGAAGGTTATCAGAACTATGATAAGTCTGAATTTGAATCACCAGCACCATTGTCTGGCGATGAAGATGACTTAGAACGTATCTGGAAGCAAGAGTTTAGTTTGTCTGAATTCTTAAGCGAAAAGAATTTCAAGTCTTATGATGAATTGAAAGCACGTTTGAACAAAGTGCTTGGGCTTGAAGATGGTTCTGCTGGAGATAATTATTACTCTACTAAACCTAATGTACCAGTTACTGCTTCAGAAAAACCTGCATCATCACCTGCTAAGAAAACTACAGTAGCAGACTTAGTTGATGATGATGAAGATTTGAGTTATTTTGAAAAACTCGCTGAAGATTAATATTTCGTAATCTCCTTTGTGACTTTGGGGAAGCAATAAAATGCTTCCCTTTTTTTATGCAGGCAATGCAGTATTCACATCAGCATCTCTAATAGCGTTTCTAGATTTGCTTAACAGACTTGTGTAGTATGTGTTAACAGATTGATTGTTTGTCTGGCTGTTATCTGCATTCGTAACAACATTCACGTTACCTGTTGTTCCTGTTGTACCTGTTGTTGCGGCAACAGATGTGCCACCAGTGATAGTTCCTGAAGTTGTTGACAATGTTGGTGTTACTATATCAGCTAAGTCAATACCATTATTGTTAGTATCGTAAATTACTTTACCATTCTTATCAATCATTAATGCATTAGCATCATAGACTTTTTGTTTGACTTGAGTTGTGAAACCAGTATCATCAGTAACACTTACCATTTTTTCTGTAAATGGAGCCTCAACATACTTGCCTTCTTTTGCACTCCAAATCATTGGCGGAGTTGCCGCATTATATTCATCTGCACCAACTGCGGCTTGAGGTGTATGCGCCCTGCCTTCTAAGATAAGCGCATCTTGTGCGGGAGTAGCGCCAAACACACCTTGTTCTTTCGTAACATCAATTTTATTAGTACCAGTACTCAATTCTTTAATTAAACCTTTTGATACTGTACCATAAGTTTTAGAATTTAATATCTTAGATGCTTTATCAATAGCATCTGTTTTAGCCGCATAGGCGGTTTTGAAAGCATCTGCAACATGTTTAACAATTTGTGATGCCGCTTTTCCTGCTGAGAAATCTTTTCCTGGTGCGCCCAATGCTAAATCATTTCCGGAAGATGTTGGATCACCTGTTCGTAAACTAATCGTTACATTATTCTTATCAATCGTACACATAATAAAATCAAATGGAGATTGTTCTTTTGTTTGAACTTCTGCTTCTTTAGCCGCATTAAATCCAACCCTAATCATAGAGTCTGCAAAATCAACCCATCCTTGTGGAGTCGCTTCTCTTGGCGCTTGTAAATCTGTGATAGCACCAATGTTGTTATTTCCTCTAACACGAATGATACGCCAGATTTGAGGATTTGGTTGTGGAGGAGAACTGCCACCACCACCAAATAGTCCTCCAACAAAACCACCTAAGAATCCACCAACGATTCCCCCAATACCAGGAAGAATCATATTACCAATTGCTTGACCAATGTAAACACCAGCGGCTGTTGTGGCGGCACCTGCTATGTCGCCTTTAAATAATTTTATAACAGCACCTGCATAAGGCAATGCTTCACTTATGAATTCAAATCCTGGAAGAAGTGATGTTGCACTCTCGGCACCTTTTTTGACAACTTCACCACCCGTCATGGCGGCGCCCAGATCGGCATCAGCCGCATCAATAGCATTAAAATATGCTTTCTGTCCTTCAGTATATCCACCAGCCCATGATGGTGCGGCCATTTGATAACTGTTTTGTAAACTAGATAATCCACCGCTAAAACTTTGACCTATTTCTGTACCTTTGAATAAATCAAATGCTTTACCACCAACATATGATAGTCCTTTATTAACTGCAAAAGATGCAAGCATACCCATGTATGGATTTTTAATTCCAAGGGACTGAACAATTTTGGACGTGACGGCAGACTTACCTAAATCGAGAGCCATGTTACCAACCTCAGCAAGAGGTCCACCTCCGCTAAAGAATCCTCCGCTACCTCCACCACCGCCAATAGAAATATTTGTTCCGCTACCAGTTGTTGCTCTAGATTCTAGAAGCCTGTTAGTTAATATCTGCTGTTCATATTGTGATTCACTAACCATTTTCTGTGCAATGGCTCTTTCTTCACTACCTTTTTCTGCATCTAAAAATCTTTGTCTTGAATCTATCTCTGATTGTTTTGCAACATTAAGTTGTTCTGCAATAGTTTTTGTTTGTTCGGGCATGTTATCTTTAATAACAACCATGCCATCTTTGTTCAATTGCAAGTATGGATTATTCTGTGCGGCCGCCTGCAATGTACCTGTTGAAGGCATTCCGGGTCCCGACATTCCTGTGGGCATACCGCCATACTGTCCATTGAATCCACCGAACGCACCCATCGTTTTCATTCGTGGATCCATGTTAGGCATGTTAAGTGGACTAGTTCCTAATGCACTATCAATGGGCGCCATCATCGATGAACCCAATACATTCGCCATGTAGCTGATACCTTCTTGTGGAGATGCGAAACCATATTTCGCAAATATAGTTTCAGGTCCAAGTGCAACTTGACCTCCACTCACACCATAGATAATTTGTTCAAGCGCAGTTAACTTACCTTGTTGTGTTCCTTTAGCAAGGTTGCCTAAAATCTGTCCACCAAGAATATTTGCTTGGTCAGAATTCATTCCCATCGAACCAAAAATACCTTGTGCTACAGACCTAGCACCAACTTCCATATAGCCTGTTGCGGCTTTACTGAAGATTTGTCCGAATGCAGGACCATACTGCTTACCAAATATTGATGTTCCGAGTTTAGTAAGTGCTGGTGTTAGACCCAACATTTTGTTAAGTTGTTCACCTCTGTACAATTGTCCTGATGCTGTTCGTTGACTAACATTCTTATATCCACCTGGATACAATGCATTCATTAATGTTCCAGAAATAGTTTTAGTTAACTGTCTCTGTAAACTATCAGTGAATGTTTTATTTGTTCTAGCTAGAATATCTTCAGGTGTTTTAAATTTACCTTTAGACATTGTAATTCGATTACTCTTAACTTCATTGGCAGTAAGACGAGTGTTCTCTTTGATACCGCCTAATTCTTTAAGAACTTCTTGAGTGCGTTTATTAGTCTCACGTTCTGTATAGTATCCTTTAGCCGATACTTTACGCAAATATGACTCTACCCATACTGGAGTTTTGTCCTGCATTGACTCTGCTACAGATGCATCACCCATTTCAATCAATGGTGTTGTTGAAGTTTTTACGGCCGAGGTATCATCAGCTACAACAGGAGTTACAGGTTTTATTTCTATCGACTTTGCAGTTGCGCTGACTTTTTCTAATGCGGCTTTTGCTTCAGGATTTTCTCCTGCGACTTTAGTTGCAATTGCTTTTGCTTCTTCTTCAGTTTTACCTTCTTTCAATGCTTTGTAATACGCTGTTACTGCATTGTCAGTTAATTTTTTATTTGCTTGTGCGGCAAAACCAGGAACACGTTGTGCTTTTGTTGGATCAAAATTTCCACGTTTAGCATCGCCTTGGGGTGCACCGCTAGGCGCTTTAGCTGGAGCCTCAGGAGTAGTTTCTTTGTTTGCTTCTCCAAATTTAATAAACGTTCTAGGGTTGACTGGACTTCCACCACGTTTTAATGAGAAGTGTAAGTGTGGTCCTGTTGAATGTCCAGTGCTACCAACAAAACCAATAACATCACCAATCTTTACGTTCTGACCAACTTTTTGTGTTAAGCCAGCGGATAGATGACAATATGCTGAAGTCATTCCGTTGCGATGGTCTACTATTGCAAATGTACCAGCAGTTTTATTTTCACTCACTTGTACAAGAATACCATCAGCGGCCGCAACAACGTAATTACCCATACCGACTGCTAAGTCGATACCATCATGCTTGGCACTTCTTAATGAACTTTTTTCTCCAAATTCGCTACTAACTCTATAAGGAACAGTAAGAGGAACTCTCCATAAAAGTCCTGAAGTTTTATTTGCGCCAGTTTGTGCAGTTTCTGATTTTGGTGAGTTTGCATTACCTTTTGTATTTTCAGATGTATCTGGACCAACACCTGTAGCATTGCCCATTGCGTCATACTCCATAGGAGCATTAGGTGGTTTGTTTGCGTTTTTCTTTGCGTTTTTCTTCCAAGACTTTTCACCCAAATCTATCAAACTACTACCGGCTTCAGCAACGTCTGCGGCTAATAATGCCCAACCAACGTAAGGTATAAATCTTGAACCAATCTTACCTGCAATTCTTGCACCTGTTCCAAGTACGCCTCCAATTTTTCCTAGCGTACCTCCTGGTCCACCAAATAGCAAAGCCGCAGATAATACTAACTCCGCAATGAATGCTTTTAATTTGTTTTTAATTCCTAGTAATGCACCCATAACAACTGTGCCTAACATTCCACCTAAAGCATTACCAAGTATGTTAGATAATAGTCCACCTAGTCCACCGCCGGCGCCGGCGGCCGCATCTGCGCCAGCCTTTGGTCCTCCACCCATTCCTGAATTTTTAATTGCATCAATGAGTGCTTGATTCTGTTGTGCTTGTTCTCTAGCCTTTTCTTCGTCAAACATCATTTTATATTTTTCAGCTTGAGCAGATGCGCTTGCAACATTAGCCGCAGTAGCAGTATTAGCATTTATTTGTGCTAACAGGTGAATCATATGTGGAAATGGATTCCCTCCTAATGGTGAAGACACAACAGGAGTTTCAACAGGAGTTTTTGATGGCTCCTGTGCAAGAGCCGCTTTAGCTTGTTCAATACTATTTGCTTTTTTACTTAGCGCAGAAAATGCGCCGGTAGCGGCAACAAGTCCTGGCATCTCAGAGAGTGCGGCACCCTTGAGTCCATAACCAAAGCCTTTGACTATACCGCCAGCAGTTTGCTTAAGCGTGTCTCCTAGTGCGGCTCTGTAGTTGCCTATTGTTGCCATTATTGATTACCCTCTGTCGAATACAGAGTCTGGATCGGGTTCAGCAAATTTTGCTGATTTTCCAGTTGCTGGTTTTGAGTTAAAGCTAGACGTTGGCGCTCCAAAGCCTGAACTGCTATTAAAGCCGCCCGTTGATGCTGGTGAACCAAAACTGCTTGATGCTCCGAATCCTCCTGCTGAAGGTGAGCCAAATGTTGTTGTGACGCTTTGTGCCACGGGTTGCATTCCGCCATTGTTTGCTCCGGCTAGTTTTTCTTGTGTACGTCCGAAAGCCGCAACACCAATAATAGCACCCATAGAGAGGTGAAATAAACCTGCGCCCTGCAAGGTGATTGGTTGCCATGCAGTCACAGGTTGTTTCAATGCGGCTTGTAGTATAGACCATAATATAGGAAAGAGAATGAAGTCTGTTACGCATGTTAACATATAAATCCAACCCATCATTGGACGCCATTTTGAATTCATCCAATCTTCTTTTTTCTGTTCACTTTCACTTAATTTAATATACTCTTTTTGTGTAGTCATTACTATCAGCCCCTTCTTTGCGCTTGATTTTGTTGTTGTATTCTGTCATTTTCTTCTTCTATATGTTGACTTAATAACATTATGTAAATATCACGCTCAAAAGGAATCATGTCTTCCAAATCACTCAAACTGTATTTATGATGTTGCATTAATGCAAAATTAGTCTTATAATAGTTTGCTAAACTATCATGCCCCATCACAATGCGAAAAAATTTCCCATTCCCTCCAAGGTAACTTCATCGTCACAACCGCAACCTGTACATTTCCAATTAATTGTGTGCTTCAATTTTGGCATTGTTTCAAAGAAGTTCATTACAGTTTTGAATTGTTCTTGTGAAAGACTATCTACAAATTCTTGCAATTCAAGTAATGTAGAATCTTCTTTTTTATAGATTTCTTCTTTATCGTAGATGTAATCAATACATGAAATTAACATTTTAACTGCAACATCTAATTGACTCAAATTGTCGGTATCAATTTCAGTAAAATCTGCTGTTGGATATTTTAATTTAATACCTAAGCCTGTCTCTTCATCGATGATGATTTTGTCTGTGTGAGTAATAGTTTTTTCAACTTCAACTTCCATGATGTTGAATGGAAACTTAGTCACATGCTGACACTCTTCATCTTTAGAATTTAATCCAGTTGGATGACGCAATTGTAAGTCTACTGTTTCACCAATAGATTTACCACGTAGTCTCATAAAGAAATATTCTAAATCAAATATTGGTAATTTTTCTACGTCAATGTCTCCAACAACGCAATTGTTAATAATTTGCTTTACTGCCGTCATAATGGATTTTGTTTCTCCACTTTCTAATGCAAGTAAAAGAATCTTTTGCTCTTTCATTAAGAAAGGGCGATATTTTACTGACTCTCCAGTTGATGATAAAGTCAATTCAAAGATAGGTGTGTTAATTTTAGGCAAAGCCATGATGTACCTCCAAAGGTGTTAATGATTAAAATTTTCCGAGTTTAAATTTGTAATAGCGATAGAATAATGTAACGCCAAAACGTTGATACGAATTTACTTCTTCCCATGTCGCATTCATGGGTGATATGACTATAGGATAAACATCATTCAATTGATATGACATAAGAATCTTACCAGCTTCATCCATTTGTTCAATCGTTAGTGTGATGCCTCTGGCATAGTCTTGAAAATATGAAACTAAACCACCATTTGATGCGCCGTCTGCTTCTCCAGCAGGACCTATAATAGAATCTATCCAAGATTCAAAGAATACACGTTCTTTCATGTCTGCTGAACATATAATGGAAATTTGTATATCATTATACGTAACATCGTATGGGAGTTTTAATGCAGGACCACCGCCACCAGTATCATCTGATGTAGCAATAGAACGACCGGGTAACTCAGCTTTTTCACATCTAAAAACAAAATCGTCAATATCGGACACGTTATACTGCGCCATCGTTCCAGATAAAACTTCATTATCTTCCCATCCAGCTAATCTAGCACGAAATAAATTGGGACGAACAGGCTTACCTATAGCATCTTTAAATGCAGATATGCTAAATGGATTATCTGGCGATCCTTGCACTACGACTCTTTCTAAAGCTGGTGTTATTGCCATTTTATGTTCTTCCTAATTTCTTACGTGATTCTTCCCAAACACGACCAGTGTCTGCTTTTTTGAATGACTCTGTTGGTAAAAACAAAGCAATGTCCCATTCTTGTACTTGTATTTCTAAAAACTGTGAACGCACATGCGATCTTAAATATTTTTTAAGAGTAGGTCTAAAATATCTATACTTAGATGCACTTTGAAGAATACTATATGAAATTCTAACTTTTGTGCTATCATCATAATTTTTATTTGTTAATGTTGAATACAAAGCATCCATTAATTTAGCACGTAGAATTGGAGGTAGATAGTGAAAATTAATTCCCAAAAATCCATCTGATTCCATCTTCACAGGAAATATCAAAGGAAATGTATCATAGTAAGGTAAGTCAGCTTTGTGTTTTGGATCATATTTAAATGCATACATATATCCAAATTCCATAGATGAGACTTTACGTGCCTCATCGGTGCGTTTCTCAAATACACTTGGGGATATGTTTCCAGTCAACTTTCCGGCGGCTGATCTATACCATTCCCTTGCAACTTTAGTTTTTGCGGGAACGACACCTTGTTGTGTGCCTTTGATTAATATGTTGTCGAATATAGCCATACTTCTATTTATCTCAAATCTTTGTCGGTTATGATTTTAAATTCCCAATTTCTTTCAATTGAGTATTTTGTTGCCGCTTCCCATTTTGCTTGATTGACACCCCATGTCATCACCTCATTTAAGAAGCGTCTAGTAGGTTTACCGTTTGGTGTGTTTTTTCTAACAGGCGGCCGTGTTTGTATGTCTGGTTTGACTTCAATTAAAACAGTTTTTGTGTTGCCATTCTTGTCTACGTATTTCATCCAAAAATCAACAAAGTATCTGTGATAACGATTGTCGATAGGAGATACATACGGAACAACAACTTCTTCTGAAGACCATTCAAGTATTGATGGAGTTTCATCACAATAAACCATAAACCTACGTTCTAACAGACTGCGATATACAATATTAGTTGGGTTACCTTTGTACTTTTGATAGTTTTTAGGCTTAAATTTACCTTTGTATGACATAAATAGAATAATGAATTAATATAAGAGAAAGTCAAATGACGAATAGAACACCATTTACAATAACATCCTCTGGATTTGAATATCCTAGCGGACCAGAAACCGAATTGATATTTGGTAGCGATTTTGCTCACTCAGAATTTGTTATTCCCATGGCTAGATTTAAATTCTTTGATGCAACAGGAGCCGATTCGAATGCGCCTTCTATTTATATACGACTTGGCGGCACGTTTAGTACGGCGTTAAGCAACAGCTATACAGAAGCTACAGGTATATTTGGTTCTATTACTCCAGGACAAGAGACAAATGCAACATTAAAAAGTATGACAGATTTGTTGGGTAAAGTTAAAGGTAGTGGTTTAGAAGCAATTCAAAAAGGATTGATGAATGCTCTTGGTGCGGGTGTTGGTTATATTTCCAGTGCTGGACAATCAGGCAAAACACAAGTAGAATTTTTAACAAGAAAACTATTTAACAGTTTTCAACAATTGATTTATCAGGGACCTAGATTTAGGTCTTTTCAATTGCCGTTTAATATGAAACCTACAAGTTATGAAGAAGCTAAAATAATGCGTGATATTATTCACACGTTTCGTGTTGCATCTTCACCTAGAGGAAATTTAAATGATCCGTTACAACCATTTGATCCTAATGCTTTAGAAAACTCAGGTCCAAAAAATGCCGATGAACAAGCCGCATTTGACGCACTGACTGATGAAGAAAAAAAAATAGCATTAACTGAAGATGCAATTCAGGCATTTACTGATGAAGAAGGCCAAAAAATTGTAGATAAATCTGGTGCGCCTTTAACGTTTGGATATCCAGATATGGTTCAACTTGAATTAATTCTTTATAAAAAGAATGGAAAAAATAGCGAGATTATTTCGTTGTTTATTTCTGAGTATTGCATGATCGAAAACGTTGGATTAGACTATGGCGCACAAAACAAAATGGTTTTTCTTACAAATCCAACATCTGCAAATGATGGTGATTACTTTGCGTCTGAAGTTAACATGACAATTGCACTAAGAGAGAGCGTATTGATTACAGCAGACTACGCAACAGCAGAACATAAAACAGACGGCCGAACAATTTTCTAATCATGTCAATATACACATTCTATCCAAAAGTAACTTATAAAGTTGATGATTACGATTCACTTACTGCAATCGATATCACATCATCATTAAAGATAAAAGAATATTTAAAAAACTACAGGGGAATTGGATATTCACCGTATATAGTGCAAGATGGTGAACGTCCAGACTATGTGTCTTATAGACTTTATGGTAGTACAGATTATGATTGGATTATTATGCTTGTAAATGATATTCACAGTTTGTATGATGACTGGCCAAGAAATTCCGTAGACTTGGAAGCATACATCATTGAGAAGTATGGTAGTCTTACTTCAGCAATGTCTACTGTAAAATACTACTACAATGCAAACGGAGATATTATCGACCAAACGACTTATAATAATCTCGCATCTGGCGCAAGAAAATCTGAAACTGAATACGAATATGAGTTAAGAACCAATTCGAATAAATCAAAAATAAAAGTTGTTAAAAAAAGTTTAATCAATTCAATTACATCCGATTTGAATTCTATTACTAAGAAACCAGTTACCTAATGGCTACCACTAATAATAATTTTTCTGCGTTTACTAAGTTTTCGCCTGACATTGGGCAGGCTTCGGATATAAAAGTATCGCAGGACCCATCAATTGTTCCAGGTTTTGGATCAGATGTTGACGTTAAAGAAGTTTTTTTGCTCACACAATATGGTGAGAAGGTAGACTTGATGGGTGCATTTAGAGATATTGAAATCATTGAAGATATGTTCTCTGCGTCTATTGAGGGGGTAATTACAATCGATGACTCTGGCGGTGGACTTGAGAAGTTTGCGTTACGTGGTGGTGAATTAATTGGAATGAAAATTGCAAAACCAAAAAATGGTGAGGTAATTATTTGGCGTCAAGATTTAGTTGTATACAAGATTAGCGAAAGCACAGTAGACCAAACAACTTTGCATAGCGTATATCAACTACAATTTACGTCAAGAACTTACATTAATTCTACTAAAAAGTGTTTGTTTAAAAGTTATAAAAATATGTCAATTGGTGACGCAGTAACATCTATGTTTTCTGAAATGGGCGGTACAAATGATTTAATTTTAGAAGACCCTAAAATTACATTAGAAAAACCATTTATTTCTACAGGAATGATGCCACACAAAGCAATTGAAGCAATGACTCATCGTGCATGTGCAAAAGGCGATTTTTATGTTTTCTTTGAAAGATTCAATCCAGTATTTGCAACAAACACCAGAACAGATGAGCCGTTTACATCATCATATTATTTTGGTAGTCTGAATAAATTAATCAGAGACTCTGCACAATATGGCGTACATAATATTAAATTTGCACAAAAAACTGTAGCAAATAAAGAAGATTCGACAATAAGAACTTTAAAGTTTGAGAGAAGAGAAAACTTCAACCATTTAAATGCAATGCTATTAGGATTGTATAATACGACAATCACATCTATTGATCCTATATCTAGAACTCATGCGATGAGAAAATTATCTTACACAAATGGACAAAATGAAACGACTGATTTTTATTCACATAAAACACTAGATGATTCAAACATATTTTCTAGATACGATGATATTGCTGGCCAGACTCCAGGAAGAAAGTTAATTGCATCTTCACTAAATGATTCAGTCAATAGAGATGAATGGCTATCGAATAATATCTATGGACATTTAACTAAGAACTTATTTCAAATTGGTGTAGAGATTGAAGGCGGTAAAAATAATATTGGTGTTGGACATATTGTGAACTTCATTGTTCCTAGTGCATTCGAGAAATTAGCAGACCCAACAAACCCAAGTATACCTAACGATAAAATTTATTCTGGTAGATATTTTGTTATGTCAGTACACCATAAAATTGGAATGGGTTCATACTCAAAATCATTAGAGTTAGGTAGAGCAACCACTCCATATGATTTTAATACTGGTGTTGCGCCACCATCAACAGATTCTAGATTGCCAAATAAACGTTATACAGATAACATAGATTCAACAACAATAGTGAACAGATATTGGAGAAGAGGTTTAGTACCATGAAACTCAAATTTTCAGAATATGTAGATTTAAAAGACTACAAAGCATATGAACTTGTAGAGAAACAAATACTCTATAACAATGGTGCAAAATATGGGCAGATTGTATTTCTTGCTGGCGGCGCAGGTTCGGGTAAAGGTTTTGCAATTCAGCACTTTATGCAAGGGTCTGACTTTAAAATTCGTGACGTTGATGAAATGAAAATCGCATTTCAAAAATTAGATGCAATTGGAAAATTTACGACACAAAATTTACTTGACAAGTATGGTGATAAAATTTCCGAAAAAGATAAAGAACTTATTCAGAAAGAATTGACTGATAAAAATTTGAAGATGGGAGATTTGAATTTAAGAACTCCATCTCACGTTTATATTTTACATATACTTGTTCGTGCAACAGGTGCAAAAGATAAAACGTTAGACATGTTACTTGCTGGCGCAGAAAAAGGTCAATTGCCAAATCTTATTTTTGACAGCACATTCAAAGAAGTTGAAGACATGACAAATGTTTTACCAAAACTTTTTGCTGTTGGATATGAACCAAAAAACATTCACGTATCTTGGGTTCTGACTAATTATCAGATTGCAATCAAGAATAACAAATCAAGAGCAAGGGTTGTACCAGAAGACATTCTGCTTGCTACTCATGCAGGTGCGGCACAAACTGTTTACAATCTAATAACGAATGCTATGCCACCAACTGTTCAGGGTGGTGTTTATGTCATTCTAAATAATCCAGAGAATACAATTTTCATTATTGATCCAAAAACAAACAAAGCATACAAAGATAAAAAAGGTAATCCCGTCATTAAAGATTTTAAATATTTGACACTTAAAGAACCAGGGAAACCAGCAAAGACAGAACTTGATGTAAAAAAACAATTGCTAACATGGATACGTGATAACGTTCCTCCAGGTGCAGTCGATACATCAGAATTGGACAAGTTATGAAATTTAAAGAGTTTATTAAAGGCACCACACTTTCGCAAGAAGAGTGGGAAGAAGAAGTTTTTGGTGCAGAATTAACTGAAGTACTTAAACAAGTAGATGGCAAATGGGCGCTAGTCTCTAAGAAGACAGGCAAGCCATTGCGTTATTACAAAGGCGAAGGCAAGCCATCAGATGAATGGGTTGCAAGTCAAGAGAGACAAATTCAGTACTTTAAACATTTGGGATAATTGATGAGAAATTTTATTGGGCAAGATGGATTTGTTTGGTGGATTGGCATCGTTGAAAGTATTGACGATCCATTGACACTTGGCAGATGCAAAGTACGATGTTTTGGATATCATCCTGCAAAATCAACCAATCAAGTTCCGACTGAAGACTTGCCTTGGGCGCTGACTATTCACCCCCTAAATACTCCAAACCTTTATGCAACACCTAGAATAGGTGAATGGGTTTTTGGTTTCTTCTTAGATGCATTGTCTGCACAAGAGCCTGCGATTTTAGGATATCTTCCTGCAATCCCGCAAACGGCCGCAGAGTATTTCGGAACAGCACCAAATTTAACTAGAAATTTTATCCAAGTAACTAAGAAAGACTCTGTAGTTTGGGATGTAAATGATGCTAAAATAAGTTTAGCAAACAACGGAATTGCAGAGATAACTGCAAATAATACTTTACACCTTCATGGAAACACAGAATTACGATTCTCTGATGGCGTAAATAACACAACTCTTGCAGAAATACTTGCAAGAATCAAAGCACTTGAAACAAAAGATGTTTCACAAGATATTGCTATTGATGTTGCGGCCACTCTACCTTTGGCTAATACAGGTTAATATCATAGGCTACACAGTTAGTGTAACACTTGTCAAGCACTTTGTCAACATTTATAAGGATCATTACCATGACAAATCACGAAAATTTAGTAACATTATTTGACGCATATCTTGCAGAGAATGATAAATTCGAAAACAAAGGCAACAAAGCCGCAGGAACTAGAGCAAGAAAAGCATTAGCAGAGTTTACTAAAGCCGCAAAAGAACGTAGAAAAGAAATTCAAGACGCTAAAACGGCAGAATAACATACATAAATAAAAGAAAAAATGGCTACTATTAATTTTTACAAAGATTTACCATTAGACTTCACACCTCATCCTGTGACTGGTGACGTTCGTCCCATCGTAAATGAGGTTGCGGTTAGACGTTCTTTGGCGAATTTAATCAACACGACAAAAGGCTCACGCCCATTCATGCCTGATTATGGTAGTAGCGTTAAAAATTATTTGTTCTCTAGAAACGGTGCATTTACATTATATGAACTTCAAAAAAGTCTTAAGAGAGATATTGAGAAATACGAAAAGCGCATATCACTAAGAGACATAAAGATAGATTATTCGGATGACGGGTTTGATATCAAATTAGAGTATGTAATTAAAAATGCTTCTAGCATTGCAAGTTTACAAACAACAGTCAAAAGGACAGCATAATGGCATCGGATAATAATTTAAAAATAGATGCGTTAGATTTTCAAGGAATAAAAAATAACTTTAAGTCCTACCTACAATCACAGGACCAATTTAGGGATTATAATTTTGAAGGTTCTGGACTCAATGTTCTTCTTGACTTGTTAGCATACAATACATATTACAATTCATTCTACCTTAACATGGTAGCCGCTGAAGCATTCTTGCCAACGGCGCAAAAAAGAAATTCTGTTGTTAATCTATCAAAGGCTTTAAACTATACGCCACGTTCGGTTTCATCTGCATCTATTAGTGGTACCGTAACATTGAGTGTTACTGGATCTCCAGCAAATATAACTATTCCAGCATACACATCATTTACTGGTTCTGTAGATGGCGCAACATATAATTTTTTAAATACTACTTCCGTTTTTGTGAATAGTGTAGATGGTGTATATTCTAGCGCAATCACACTAAAAGAAGGACGATATATCAATAGACGATATACCGTAAATTTAAATGATACGGATCAAAGATTTTTAATTCCAAATAAAAATGTTGACACCACAACTCTCACAGTTAGTGTTTTAAATTCTTCAACAGATAGTACGGTACGAACATTTTCTAAAGTTGAGAATTTAGTTGAAGTTAATTCTACAACTAAAGTTTATTATCTTGATGAAGTTGAAGATGGGCAATATGAAATTAAATTTGGAGACGGAGTATTTGGTGTTGCAGTAGATACTGGAAATATTGTTGTTCTTGAATACTTAGTTTCTAATGGCATATTAGCTAATGATATTCAAGTGCTAACTTATGCAGATGCAATTTCTGGAGTAGTATCAATTGGTTTTGTTGCAACAAATCCTGCGGCTGGTGGTGCAGATAGAGAAACTGTTAATCAAATTAAATTTAATTCGCCTAAAAGTTATGAAGCACAAAATCGTGTAGTCACTTCAGACGATTATAAAGCACTACTATTAAAACAGCCAAATGTTGATTCGGTAGTTGTTTGGGGTGGAGAAGACAATGATCCTCCATCATATGGGAAAGTATACATTGCAGTTAGACCTACATCTGGTACAGTTTTAACTGCGACAGAAAAGCAAAATTTAATTAATGGGGTTATCAATCCTAAAAAAATCTTGACAATTTCACATGAGATTGTTGATCCTGAATATTTGTATATCACTATCAATAGTACCGTAAAATATGAAGCGGACAAAACAACATTGTCTCAAGATGCTATAAAATCTTTAATTACAACTATTGTTAAAAATTATAACACTTCTGATATCAATCAATTTGGAAAATATTTTAGATATTCCAAGTTAACAAGATTGATAGATTCTGCTGAAAGATCAATTTTAAATAATGATACAAGTATTCTAATGAGAAAAGAACTTGACGTTCAGCTTGGCAATTCTGTTAAATATGAAATTTCATTTTCAAATCCAATTGACGCAACAACAGAAGGCCGACCAGCAAGCCAGGTATATGGTTTTGGAAATAAAGTAACATCAAATGCGTTTACATATTTGGGATATTCAAATTGCTTTCTTGAAGATAATAACGGCATCATTAGAATATACAGAGAAACTACTAACGAAAACATTGCGGTGCAGATTAATGCAGGTTCCATTGATTACGATACAGGCACTATTACATTAACAGCGTTTGCGCCAACTGCATTTGCTGATGGTGGAACTACACTTAAAATAACTGCGACTCCAGCTAACAAAGATATTCTTCCATTAAGAAGCCAAATTTTAACTATTGAAGATGCCGATATTACTATATCAATGGTTGACGATAAAACAATTAGCTTGGTCAATAGATAAAAATGAACGATACGCAATTTCAGCCATCGCTTAATGTAAGCAGTCTGATTCCTTCAGATATTGCACAAGATTCAGAAAGATTCTTACTCTTTCTGAAAGCATACTATGAGTGGCTACAAACAACAAACGTTACACTAGAAAATATAGATGGCACATTTGTTCGTGATGAGGATGTTGTTGGAAATAATTCTGGCGCAATCGGAACTATTCGTGAAGTCGGAACTGATTACATTGTTGTAAAGTTAAAAACAAAACAACCATTCAATGTTGGCGAATTAATTATTGGTCAAACTTCAGATGCGTTAGCCAACACTAAAGTTATAAAAGATAACGTTATTAGAAAAACTGGCAAGTTAGTTGACTATCGTAATATTGAATATTCGGTAGACAAGTATGTTGATTACTTAAAGGATGAATTATATCCTTCTATACCAACAAACACTTATGGTGATAAAAGAGTTGTTGCATTAAAGTTTAAAGATTTATTCCAGTCAAAAGGTAATGAAGCATCATATCAATTCCTCTTTAAATTACTATACAATGAAAATATTTCTTTGTACTATCCTGGAGAAGACATTCTTCGTGTTTCTGCTGGCAACTTTGAAAAGACTCAAATTATACGTTCTGCATATGCAACAAACGTTTTTAGTTTTTTAAATAAAACTATTTCCGGTGCAACCAGCGGTGCTATTGGTAACGTTGTTGACATTAAACGATACGTTATTGGTTCATATGACGTAGCAGAAATGACATTGAAACTTGTGAGTGGAACGTTTTCTGGTGGTGAAGTAGTATCTGATGTTACGGATGCAACATTAACAGCAACTTTATATGGAATGATTACGGGTTTCACTATCAATGATGGTGGGTCTGGATATCAAGTAGGCGATCAACTTTCTATAACTGGAGATGGTTCTTCAGTTGATGCTATTGTTTCTTCTATTCAACAGTCTCCAATCTCAGCACTTTATTATAATACGATTGGATATGGATATCGACTAGGCACAACAGCAAGCATAAACAATGGTGGCACTGGTGGGTCTGGACTTATCGTTCGTGTTACAGAGTTAGCAAATACATATACCGTAACATCTGGTGCAAACACCTACACTTTAGGTGAAGTAACTAACGTACAAATTATCAATCGTGGTAGCGGTTACTATAAAAAACCATCAATCACATTAGAAGATACTGTAGTAAAATCTTTGGGACTTTTGTCTGAGAATTTAATTACGATTTCATCTGGCGGTACCAATTACGGTGTCGGCAATACAATTGTCTTCACTGGTGGATCTGGCGCAAACGCAACAGGCGTTGTTGCATCGGTTGTAGAATCTACTACATACGATTTGAAGTTTGAAGATGGCACTAAGATGATTGCCGAAACTGGCAAAGACATTATCAAGAATGAAGATTGGCTTGTAAAAGGACCAATTGCAAGAATTGAATTGACTAACTATGGAACAGGATATACAAAGGCTTCTCTTCCAACAATTTCAGTTACAAGTACAACTGGATCTAGCGCAAATTTAATTGCAACAAACATTCAAGGCGCAAGTGCAAACGTATCAATAGACACAGCAAACAATGTCACGGGTGTTGGTTCTATTCGTGCTGTAGAGTTAAAGAATTTTGGCGTTAGATATACAACAGCAAATGTTAGTTTGTCTGCTACTGGTGATGGCAATGCAAATTTAACTCCAATTATTTCTGGACTGGGAATCAAAGACGGTAATTGGGTTGGTGATTACGGCAAGATTGATTACAAGAAAATTCAAGACTCTTATTACTTTCAAGACTTCTCTTATGTTATTAGAAGCGGATTAGCATTTACAAAATATCAAGAGTCTTTAAAGTCTATCATTCACCCTGCTGGCCTTCAAGCATTCGGTGAGATTCTAATACAAGCAACATTGGACTTGACTCCAACCATGTTGACTACTATAGAATCGTTGAAAGATGAAATTCAAGAACTTACAGTATTCATTAAGTCTCTGTTTAATGTTAGCGCATCGTCAGGGCTTTCACAGTATACTAAAATTATTACGCTACCAGTTGCGAATAATACCAATCTTACTACGGCAAGACAGTTTGTTGTAAGCATTGAATCACCATCAGATGTTCAGATTTCTAAATCTAAACAAGATAAGATTATATTTGTTAAGAATGAAAACGTATCGATCACAAACACTCAATCGTATAAGATTGAAATTCCACCAACAAAAGTTACGCTGTTCTCAATTACATATGGTGATACTGCAATTTCTGAATTTGCATCAACACCAATTTCAAGTTTAGCTTCATATTCTTTTAGTTCTGTGTATCTTGAATCACCAAAAACTGCCAGCACATTTAATAGATACGTTCCATTAACTGGTACAATTAGTTCATCTGCAAATACGATTACGGGTACTGGAACTAGTTTTGCTACCGAATTCACAGTTGGATCAAATTTATTTGCCAACAATCAATTGTTTATTGTTAATAGTGTGGCAAATTCTACATACATGACTATAAATGTAAATCCATCTGCTCCATTTGTTGGAGCAACAGGGTATAAAGTTGCAGTATAAAATAAGATTTGATTAATATCCAGCAAAATTGCAAAAAACTTTGTATAAATAATACATAACACAAATAAGCATCCAACAGGAGAAATCTACATGGCATCTATCGTAACAAGTAAATTTAGGGTTCACAATGCACAGCAATTTGTTGAAGCCTTTTCCGAAACATCAAATACCGTTATGTATTTGTTTGTTGGAAAAAACACCGCATTTCCGGATGATAACAGTCCACCGACACCAGTAAATTCTACTGCAAATATTGAATTTACTCCTTGGCGTGATATGTATGGTGCAAAACGTATTCAAAGTTCTGACGTTTCCCATGCTATTCCAAGATATAATTGGACAACAGGAACAGTCTATACTGCATATGACGATCAGAGTACAAGTCTTTTAACAGATACATTCTACGTTATGACAGAAGACTATAATGTTTACAAATGCTTGTTCAATAATGGTGGTGCCGGTTCTACAACAAAACCAACTGGAACAAGCACTTCACAATTTACTACTGCTGATGGATATGTTTGGAAATACATGTATACTGTTACGACAGCAAATGCATTGAAGTTTTTAACTACAGACTATATTCCAGTTCAAACTTTGACTTCTGATGATGGATCTACACAATATGCTGTTCAAACTGCCGCAGTAGATGGTGCAATCAGAATTATTAAAGTAACATCTGGTGGTTCTGGATATGCTAGTGCTCCAACAGTTACAATTACTGGTGACGGAACTGGCGCTACTGCAAACTCCACAATTGTTGCTAACGTAGTGACAGCAGTTACAGTTACTGCGGCTGGAACAGGATACACAAGAGCAACAGTATCATTTGGTTCTGGTGCCGCTACTGCTACTGCAATCATTTCACCAAAAGGTGGCCATGGTTCTGATGCAGTAGAAGAGTTGGGTGGTAAATATGTTATCATCAATACTCGTCTTGAGGGTAGCGAATCTAATACGATTTCTACAGCTAATGAATTCAGACAAGTTGGTTTAGTTAGAGATCCATATTTGTTTGGAACTACAACAAGAGCAACTGGAACATCATACAGACAAACGTATAGATACACATTAGGTGGTATCACAGGAACGTTTACCCGTGATGAGACTGTAACAAGCGGAAGCAATACTGCATCTGTTGTTGAATGGACAACACCATATCTATATGTGACTAAACCGATTAACTTTGGCTTTGCTAATGCGGCATCGATCACTGGTGGTACATCAGGTGCGACTGCTACAATCATTGCAAACAGTTCACCAAGTTTAGAAGCATACTCTGGAGATTTACTCTATGTTGAAAATAGAGTGCCAATTTCTAGAGCATCGGATCAAATCGAAGACGTTAAATTAATTATTCAATTCTAAGTTAAAAAGAAATACAAATGGCTAATCCAGGTGGTGTAGACTTTAATACAAGTCCTTATTATGATGACTTTGACGAAGACAAAAAGTTTGTAAGAGTTCTGTATAGACCAGGTCGTGCAGTTCAAGCTAGAGAATTAACTCAAGCACAAACTCTTCAGCAATTACAAACGAAACGTTTTGCTGAGTACTTCTTTAAACAAGGTGCAATTGTTGACGGATGCGAACAAACTTTAGATTTAAGTCTAAACTTTGTTAAGTTACAACCGACTTATAATTCAAATACGGCTAACGTGGAACTGTTTGTGGGATCAATTGTTTTTGGTGCCAATACTGGTATCAAGGCATATTGCGGTATCGTTGCTGATATCGAAGGTACTGATCCTAAAACATTATTCATCAATTACTTGACAAATGGTAATCAAGTTCTTACTGTTAATAATGCGTCTACACTCATAACTCCAGGAAACACAATTACGTTTTCTACTGGAAATACTGCGACTATTGAAGCATCATACATCGATCCAATTACAGGTGCAAATAAGCTATTTGTTTCTAACGCATCTGGCACACTAACTGCAACAACTGCAAACACAGTAACTTCTACTGGTTCAACACTTATTCTTAATGTGACAGCCGTTGCAGACTTCCGTGCTAATACCACATTTGCAAACTCGGAAACAATCTTCACATCTAATGTATCAAGCAGAGCATATGCTTCTGCCGCTACTGCTGATGCAACAAGAAATGTTGTTGATGAGGGTCTTGCAACACAACAAATTTATAATTATGGTTCTAAGATAACAGTATCAAATGGTATTATTTGGTTATCTGACCATTTCGTAAAGCATACATCACAGACATTAATTCTCGACAAGTACTCTAACGAACCATCATACAAAATTGGTGTTGTTCCTCAAAAATCTTTTGTTGATTATATTGGCGACACTACACTTGTTGACAATGCACAAGGCACACCAAACTATCAAGCGCCTGGTGCTGATAGATTTAAAATTGACACTCTTTTAACTAAAGTTGCACTTGATGCAACAACAAGTGAAGCCGAATTTATTACTGTATCCGAAATTGAAAATGGTATTACTAGAAAACGTAAAGTTATTGGTGTTGAAAATAAACTAGAAGATGTGATGGCAAAAAGAACACAAGAAGAATCTGGCAATTATACATTGTCCGATCCTGTTGTGACTGTTCGTGAGCATTTATTAAACTCTACTAATGGTGGACGTTATACTTCAACAGAAGGCGGTAACAATAATCTATTATTAGTTGAAGTCGATCCATTCACAGCATATGTTGCTGGATATAGAAATCAATTGATTGCAAAGACTCCAGTTGAAATTCAAAAGGGTCTAGACACACAATACACACAGCAAACAAAAACTCAAATTAACTATGGACAATATATTGAAGTTAAAGAGTTAGTTGGTGGTTGGGATATCATGGAGTCAACACCAGTTGATTTGTATGATACGCCACAGCAAGTTATTACGAATGGTGTGTGTTCTAATGCTACAGTAACTGGCAATCAAATTGGTACTGCAAAAGTACGTTCTATCGATTATGTGAGTGGTACTAAAGGTACTGCTGATGCAAGATATTATTTGTATTTGTATGAAATATCAATGAATGCGGGGAAGAATTTTTCTGCTGTTCGTGCTGTTTACGATTTAGCTACACCAAAACGTTTTGCCGATGTTGTTACATCTGCTGAAGGTGCAGTATTGCAAGAAACATCATTCAATTCAATGATTTTCCCATTGCCATATCAAGCAATTAAAACGGTTCGTGATTCATCACAAAACGTTAAAACTACATTTAGATTCAAAAAGAAATTTACAGTATCATTTACATCTGGTGTTGCGACTGTTGCGACAGACGTTGTTACAGAAACATTCGTTGGTACCGATGCATTAAATGCTACACAAAAAAATGATTACTACATGGTTGTCGTTAACAATGCTGGCGCAAATGCAGAAACTAGCGCATTGACTGGTACATTAACTATTGGTGCAGGATCAAATACTGTTACTGGCAGTAGCACATTGTTTACGACTCAATTGAGTGTTGGTGACTACATCAAAGTAAACAGTTTAACTAAACAAGTTGCATCAATTACAAATGCAACATCGTTAATATTAACATCGACACATGCAACTGGATCAACAGCAAACACGTACACAAAAATTCTTCCTACAGGAAGTGTTCTTTCGTTATCATCAAATGGTGGAACTGGAACTGCAAGAAGTGTAACTGTTTCTTCTCCAGGCACAGCATCTATTAATCTTCAAGAGAATGCAACATTCACAGCAGACGTTATTGTCTCTATGGATAGAGCAACTGCTAAAGAAAAGATCAAAACATTAAATTATTCCACACAAGCAAATATTAATCCGAATACACACATCAATGGATTGTCTGGACCATTTGGATTAGGATACGGAGACATTTATCAACTCAGAGCAGTTTATCAATCTTCATCATTTGCAGTTGCCGCAACAACATCTAATACTAATGTTACTGCATACTACACATTAGATAACGGGCAACGTGATTATTCATATGAGCATGGAACAATTAAACCGACTACTGGATACGTTCCAACTGGTAGATTATTAGCTGTTTTTGATAACTTCACACATGATACGTCACAAGGTGTTGGATATCTTTCTGTCGATTCTTATCCAGTCAATGATACTACAACATCTAATACAACAATTTTAACATCACAGATTCCTAAATTCACAAGTCCATCTACAAAGACGATTTATGATTTACGTGATTGCGTTGATTTTAGACCAATCAAAACTGCAAATACATCTTTGAATGCAATTGATGTTGGTACATATCAAGTTCCAACCTTTGGATTACGTATTCCCGAATCAGATTCTGATTTTGAAGCAGATTTAATTTTCTACAAAGGTAGAATCTCTAAAGTATACATTAATAATCGTGGTGTGTTTGGTATTAATGATGGTGTTCCAGCAAGTTCAAAGAATCAAAAACCAATATCACCGCCAACAAAGCCTGATACATTAGAATTAGCAGAGATAACTATTCCACCATATCCATCTGTACCAACCGATGTGAAAATTAAATTGTTGAAAAACAAACGATTCACAATGAGTGATGTTGCTAGACTTAATGATAGAGTTGAAAAGTTAGAATATTTTACGGCATTAAATTATCTAGAAAAACAAGCGACAGATAAAGTAGAAATTGATTCATATGGCTTTGACAGATTTAAAAATGGCATTCTTGTTGATCCATTCAATGGATTCGCAGTAGCAAACCCATCTAGCGCAGATTGGGCGGCCGCCATCAATAAAAACGCTAAGTACGTAACTGCTTTGCAAGACAATGCAAATACAGTTGGTTTAAGATATGCAAACACATCTGTATCAACTACTACAAAGACAACAGGCAATAAGATTATGCTTCCATATACGGAAGTAGAAGCACCTGGATTAAAACAAACATATGCATCCGGACAACTAAGACTTGCGGAAGAATTGAATTTCACTTGGACAGGAACATTAACTGTTATTCCATTTGTTGATAACTTCTTTGATACTGACAACAACCCGGACCTGGCAATTGTATATAACGATGACCAAGGATCAGATAACTGGAAAGCGTTAATTAATGCATGGAATACAGAAGTTGCACCATTGACCACGCATTGGCTTGGCGGTAGTCAACAAACAGGTCTTGCTGGTGGATATCAAACCAATCAAGTTGGTAATCAACTTGTGACTACAGCATTACAACAAACCACACAAATTGCATACAATCAATTAGCAACTGGCGCACAAGCAACATCATCTAAACAAGACGTTGCATTTGAAAGAGTTGTTAAAGTTGAAACTGCATTGTGGATGCGTCAAAGAGATTTTGCAATTTATGCAAGAGGATTAAAAGATAATGCTAGACTATATGCATTCTTTGATGGTGTTGACGTTACGCAATATTGTGACCAAATTCAATTGCTTGGCACTACAACATTCCAACAGTTAAACGATTTATATGATGCAAAAGGTAACTTGACTGGCGAAAATACATATTGGAAAACCATTGCAAATGGTACTGCAACAGTCGAGCCATTTATTCGTTCTAAAAACCATGAAGTTTATCTTGTATTTGCTGTACCATATAAGAAATTCTTTGTTGGTCAAAGAGAATTTAGAGTAACAGATAGCCCAACTAATTCAGATGGCACAACATTAACTAGCGCAAGAAACACAATTTTTGCACAAGGTATTCAACAGAAAACTGGCTCAGTTACAATTAACTCTCGCCCATTTAATGCGTCATTCAGTAATAAAGATAATATTACAGTATTGGGAAGAAGAGTTGTTGCAGAACAAAGAGTTGAAACATCAAGAGTTGCAATTCCTGCGCCGCCAGTTAGAAGCACAGACCCATTGTCTCAGAGTTTCTATGTTGACTCCGACACATATCCAAAAGGATTCTATGCGACTTCTATTGATCTATTCTTCAGAACAAAGTCAGATCAAGATGCAAGAAATGTTACAATTGATATTAGAGAAGTTGAAAATGGATTTCCATCTCCAATCTTTATTGGACAAGGTGATAATGCTGTCGTAAATAATAAAAACATTAATGTAAGTGAAGACGCATCTAGTGCAACTACATTCACATTCAAGAATCCAATTTATCTTGCACCTGGAAATGATTATGCATTTACAGTAAGACCAGATAATGACGATCCTAACTATGCAGTTTGGGTTGCAGAGTTGGGTGCTATTGACATTACCGATCCAGAGAAACAAACTAGAATTGAGACTGCATACAATACTGGTGTTATCTTTACTTCATCGAATGATAGAACACATACTGCTAGACAAAATCTTGATTTGAAATTCACAATGAAAATTGCAGAATTCTCTACATCAAGCCAGTTGGCATATTTCACTAACACTCCAGTAAATACTGCATTCACGTATGATTCATTGACACCATCCATTGGTAGTCAAATTTTACCTGGAACTTCAATTACGTATGACATTAAAACGTCTGATACTTCTTATGCGGTAGATGCAGATTATTCTACAGTAAAAGATAAAGAAGTATTAAACTTAGCATCAAGAAAGCAAATTTCTAATAGCGCAATTGAAACTTCCCGTGGTTTAAATTCTTTACAAGTTAGAGCAACTCTTTCCACAACAAACAAATACATAAGTCCATATATTGATTTAGAAGATATTCTTTTCCACTTTTCTAAAAATATAATTAACAATTCTTATAGCACAGCAGTAACTGGAACAGTTGCATTTGCAAATGGTGGAAGCACAGTTGTTGGAACAGGCACAGATTTCTCAAATACAGTATTTGCTGGTGAATATGGATTATTTGGCACAGAATATAGAAAAATTGCTAGTATTACAAATACTACATTCTTGACAGTAGCAAATGCATTCACTACAACGAATGCAGTAAGTCAAACAATGTCAATTCGCAATGAAGAAAATCCAACAGGAACATATTCTTCTAGTTCACGTTACATCACTAAGGTTGTTACTTTAGCTGACGGATTTGAAGCTAACGATTTAGTTGTTTATGCAAACGTTAACAGACCACCAGGAACTTCAATTAAAGTTTATGGTAAATTCTTGAATGAAAATGACTCTGATAGTTTTGATGATAAATTCTACACATTATTGAGTTTATCTGGAACAGAAACGTTTACATTAAATCAAGCACAATTTACTGAAGAGAAGTATACAATTCCATCAACATCAAAAACTGGTGGTTCCGAATTCTTGTCTGGTAATGTTGCAGTATCTAATGTATCAACAACAGTTACTGGAACATCAACAAGATTCATCGAGGACTTAAAAATTGGTGATACAATTGCAATTGGAACAGCAAGAACAACAAAAGTTGTGACTGCAATTGCAAATAACACTTCATTAACAGTAGACAGCGCATATAGTGCAGTTGCGACAGGACAAGACATATTCAGAGTATTGAATAACACAGTAGCGTATACGACACCTGATGGAAGAACATTCCAAGGATATAAATATTTCGCTATCAAAATTGCGTTCTTGTCTAGCAATCCGACATATGCACCAAGAGTCAAAGATTTAAGAGCGATTGCACTATCATGATTCCAGAAAAAATTAAATTGGTTGAACCCTTAAATGGATTCACCGAGAGAGATAAACATTCTAAGGCAATACTAAATACAGATGTAGATTCGTATTTGAAGTATAAGATACAAAGACGAAATCTGTCTGACATAAATAGAAGTACACAAGAATTGGGTGTTATTCGTAATGAAGTTAATGAACTAAAGAAGGACTTGACAGAAATTAAGACTATGTTATTGCAAATCACCAATAGTAAAAGATAAAAAATGACAATTACTACCGTAGCACTATCGAATACGTTTAACGAATTTAGAACATCCGTTAATGACGTTATCACTACACTCAATGCTGGATTCGGTTCATCGGCTGGTACTGGTACGGGACTAACAAACGGAAGAGTTGTTATTACAACTACAGCAGGTGCATTTGCCGATGACTCTGCATTCACGTATGATGCAACAACAGACATACTAACACTTGCGGGAACGACAGATGCAAGTTCTTCAACTACTGGTACACTTAAAGTTGCTGGTGGTGTTGGTGTCGCTAAGAAGTTATATGTTGGAACAGATTTAAGAGTAGATGGAACAACAACATTTGCAGGTAACGTAGTTTTCCTAGGTTCAAATACTGAAATTAGTACAACTCAGCTTAATGTTAATGACTCATTAATTCAATTAGCAAATAACAATACAACAGACGCAGTTGATATTGGTTTCTTTGGACAATACAATCAGGGCGTATCAAACGTTCACTCTGGATTGTATCGTGACTCATCCGATGATACATGGAAGTTGTTCAGAAGCTATAACATTGAACCACAGACAAAGATTTTCACATCAAATAACGGATTCGCATGGGCGAATTTGTCGATTGGTGCGCTTACAGCCGCAAATAGTATTAACATTGGAACAGGGCAAACATACAAGATTAATAGCGTTGACATTTTAAGCGCAACGGCATTAGGGTCTTCAGTTGTTACATCGTCACTCACATCAACTGGCATAATTACTTCAGGCACATGGTCTGGTTCTTTTGGTGTAGTTAGTGGTGCAAATTTAACTTCATTAAACGCAAACAACATTGCGACAGGAACAGTAGCAACAGCAAGACTTGCTTCAGGCACAGCAGACGCTACGACATTCTTACGTGGTGACAGTACTTGGGCTTCTGCGGCTGTTTCAATCACAAATAACATCACGACAGATGCAACATTCTATCCAGTATTCACTAGCGTGACAACAGGATCAATCGTTGGTGCAAATACATCATCTACAAAATTAACGTTCAATCCAAGTTCTGGACTGTTAACGTCAACTGATTATAATTCATCTTCTGACGTAACACTAAAAGAAAACTTCACACAGATTGTAAATCCATTAGATATTATATCTCAGCTTGACGGATTTGGATTTAGTTGGAAAGATACAAAAGAAAAATCTTATGGGCTGTCAGCACAACAAGTCGAAACAGTACTTCCTGATATCGTTAGGGTTCGTCCTGACGGCACAAAGGGTATTAATTATTTGAATTTGATTGCCTTTTTAGTAGAAGGAATTAAAGATTTAAAAGAAGAAGTTCGCCAACTTAAGTCTTATAAATAACATAAGTTGACACAAAGGATAAAAAATGGCAATTAAAGTCGGTAGTTGTACAGTCATTGATGACACAAGAAATCTAGCAAATGTATGTTCGATTTCATTAGTGTCTGGCGGGCAAGGAACAACAGGACAAGTTTTAAAATCTCAAGGCACAGGACAACCGTCAACTTGGGGTTCAGTAGATGCTATTACCAATTATGCGTATGATAGCAGAGCCGGTCTTAGAAGCACAACACCAACAGATGGCGCACAAGCATTTGTACAGGATTTAGGGTATTTTTCATTCAATTTGGGTTCTACAGAACCAGATGATGATGAAACGTCATTTCGGACAGCAACTGGCGCTTGGCTTCTTACTGCTCCTATTTGGGATACGATTAAAGCACTTGAAACATTTGAGCCAAATGGTGGTAATTTCAGCGTTGAAATTGTAAATACTCTTGCAGGTATTGGCCAAAATTATTTAGCTTGTATATGTGTTTCAATTCCGGGTGCGGCTGAAACTGATGTTCTAACAATCGTTCCACTTGGCGGCGCAAATTGTTTTCCTATGCCATATATGAGATATTCTTCTCCTTCCTGGTGTATCGTAGCTTGGGGAGGACAATGCGCTTGCTGTTCCAGTCCTGTATGTTACGGCGGCGTATGTAAATGGAAAATTCATGTTCAGAAAGTATAAATAGATGACTATAAATAGAATACTAGAAATAATCAAAGGGAGAACACCATGCCAGTGGTAAGAGGTATACGACTTTTAAATGCAATATCGTCAGGAAATACAACCCCTTCCTGTCTTGATACTTTGCTGTCAGATGGTGCACGATTATCAGATGTGACAACTGTATTGCAATCTCCACAATATGCATGTCAATTTGGACAATCAAATAACGCATCATATATTGCAATGCGTTCTAATAATGCAATGACTGCATTATTTTCAAATCCAGTTGGATCATGCGTATTCTATCAAACACCAACATCACGTAATAATATGTTGGCATCATCTTGCTACTACAATTACATGATGGGATTTGGAAGTCAACCGGCAATTGATGCGTTTACTCATTTTGGAAATACAACTTGCATGATGGATTGTGCTTTTAATTCTTGCACAGCATTCTTATCACAAGCTACATCATCAAATACTGACATTACAAAAATGTTAACTTGTAATTGTAGTGTTAGACTATGTTTTATTGGAAAAGCACAGTCTAAACAAGAAGCATTAGGGACTCCTGGTAGACCTGCATTTTGGTTGAGTGATACTTGTGCATTTGGCTACTTAACTTGCTGTATGCTTGATACCGCTTTTGCAAATTCGGTATTCTTAGAAACTCTCAATAGAGATATTGCATGTGTCATGTGTACTCCATCGTTTAATTGTTGCGCTTGGGGTACAGCCGCTGGTGCAAATACATATATTAATAATGCTTGCGCTATCAATGAAGTTGTCAACAAAGGCGCATGTTGTTTGAACTTTACAAGTTGTAATTTCTCATGTTGGTATTCGAGTACATATGGTTATAACTGTATGCTCACAAAACTTGCATCCGGAAATACATATTTCATGGACCAAATTAATGCATTGAATAGTTTTAGACAAAAATCATGTTTGTTTTATCTTTATGAGTGTAAAGAATGTTATAGTTCGTGTATCAATTCTACTCCAGGCGCAACAAAAGCATATCAAGCACAATGTCTTATTAAAACTGAATTGATTGTTCGTGGTGGCGCATTAACACAAAATAATTCAATACAGGCTATGTCAGCAATATTGAATTGTAGAGGACAAAGAATTTGTCCAATGACAATTGCAAATGGATGTCAACTATCAAATACTGAGATTGAATATCTAGGAAAATTCTCCAAATGTAACTATAATGTTATTACTCATGCAGATTCATATTTTACTTTAATTTCTCCAGGATTCTGGAATTCAAGTAGTATGATTGCATGTTTCAGAAATTGTTATTGCTGTTCTATCGATAGAACAACTGCAAACACTTCTGGTTTGACATTAAATTGCTCATTGTACTATACAACAGACAATGCGGCTACATTTAATCGTCTTTGCATACCTCTTCCAGCATGTATTTTCCAACAAGTTTGTGGAAATTGTTGCTGTCAATTCACAGTTAGATATGGTTTAAGTAGTTTTGCATGTTGCAACTACGTATACACTGGTTGGATTATTTCTGATTGCGGTACCGGTTTTGGTGGATGTTGCACTCCAGCATACTTCAAAACAGGACATTCAAGGGTATGTTTGTTTGCTAACAGTCAACCAAATACTGCATCATGGACTCACTTTCCAGATGTTCCATTACCATTCTACACAATCACATTCTGTGATGAATACTTTGCTGGCGTAAGCCCGATGCGAACAGATGGATATCAGAGTACACTAGGACTATGTAATCAAATATGTTGCCAATGTACTGGTCAATATGCTTTAATGTTCTCATTTGGTAAAGTTGGAGATTGTGTTCGAATTAGCTGTGACAACTTTGTTAACTGTGTACCAACTGGTTTAGCATGTTTCACACCAGCAACATGTTGTATTGCATGTAAATCATTACCTGCGGTAACTCATTGTAATTTTGGAACATGTTACGAAGATTATTTCCAAGGACATGGTCAAGGTATTCAACCATATTGTATATATGATCCTTATCAGTCCGCTCCAAACACATGCGGTCCTATGCAATTTGCTCCTCAATCGGCGGCTGTATCTTATACATTGATTTATAAAAATTCAGCAAACACCGCAGACTCAAAAGCATTCCTTGCTGGATGGAGATCATATGCGATGTTATATGGTGGTACAGTAGGTGTTTCGAGCGGTCCTGCATATTCATGTGCTATGGTTCCTAGTAGAGATAATTGGAATTATTACTATAATTGTAATATTTGTGGTCCACTATCTAGAGGTGAAGGATCGCCATATGGATGTGGATATTTCAGAAATTCTCCTGGTTTAAATGTTTGGTGCTATGGCTCTCAAGCAAATAATACAATGATAGGCTCAGAAATTGTTTGTGATGCTATTGGTGGATCCAGTTCGGCTTGGACTAGTTTTTCATTCGGCAATGTTAGAATGATTGGTAATAAACTTGTTATATCTGGAACAATGGGACCTAGAATTTTAATGTGCTGTATTGGCGCCTCAAGCGATTATATAACTAATTATAGCACAAGAAATGGTATGGATTATGTTGCCGCTATGAGTGGTGAACATGGATGTCAAGGTCCATTAAGTCAACTTGGCCACGTAACTGTATTTAATGCTGATGGAGTTGTTGGCACAACTGTATGTTGTTTAGATATTTTCCATTCTGCACCATTTTATCCTGGTTTTGAAGGAAATATTTACTGCCAGGTGGCATGTTGCAGTTATTGTTCTGGAAGATTGTGCTGTGGACCAGCACCATGTCAAGGATATGCCTTAGGTAATTATACAGTAGCTTGTCCGTTTGATTCAAATTCCGCAGGTCTTAAAACATTAAACGTATACGGAACAGCAAATTCGATATTGTCTTTCCCTGTTGTTCCAAACGTAGCTGTGATTGGCAGAACTCCACCTCAATGTGACGGTCTGAGCTGGTGCTGTTGTGGTGCTTATCCTTTATGCATCGCTACTTGTTTTGATTCTCCTGCTTTTTCCTGCTGTTCTGGATTGAATAGTATATTCCGTTCTGACCAATCTTTATATTGCGCCATGAGTTATGAGACTTGCAATGAGATATTTTACACGAATTCGGGATGTAGAGTATGGCCATGCAGTTGTATTTTATCACACTTTTGCAATCCAGGATCAAATGTAATTGTGACGCACATTAAAAGTCACATGTATCAGTATTTTGGTGGAGGTTCTCCAGGTTCTCATCAAGCAATTTACACAGCACCTACAGCAAATCAAGACATGACAGCATATAACTTCTGTTATATCATATCACCAAATATGGATTGGTGTATTTCTTGTTCTGGATGGGTATGTTATAATGCTGGATGTGAATCTACATGCCCATGCTGTAATCTTGTATGTTGTACTGTCTCTGGTGTGTGCATATGTGATCTTATGTGTCGAGCAACTTTTCCAAGAGCGCAACAATTTTATCACGATTATTCAACTTATCCGTGCTGTTCAAGTCCCGCCCGTGTATGTTGCTCTGCAATTGCAGGATGTGGAGGAGTTGGAAATCATCACCTAGTTGTTGCACAAGCAAATAATACATGGCAATGCTCTAGTGCTATTTCTGTTTCTTCTATGTACAAGGAGTGTCCGACTGCTTGTTATAGTCCTTGTTGTTATTGTAATTCGTATAGCACATGGTTTTATATGACTACACCTCCATCGCTGAAAACATGTAATCAATCTGGCGGCGGTAATTGTATGTGGTATGATTTTATTCCACAATTTACCAACCATAATGCCAGTTATTATCCTGGATTCATGGACTCCTCAAACTGTACATGGTTTAATTCGCAATTCATGGGTGCACATTGCATGGCTACATCGCAAAGTCAGTTGTGTTGTTATGGTCTTCCAACTGGAGATGACGCTAAACGTGGTGGATTTACTTGTTTGAATTGGTCTTTATGCTGTACGTTCTCTGTTGATAGTCAATGTTTTCCAATTAAATTCTCAAGGATGACACGTGGTGCAGGCGGTGTTTCAAATGTATCCAATAGCCTTCATGTTGCATATTTTGACTTAGTTCCATACAGATGTACTGTGTCTGGTGGTAGTGGATTCTATGCAAACGGTAATGCATGTCCAGGAACATCTGGATTGACTTGCTGTTTAATGTATGTTAAATCTGATATATTTTATAACACTTTTAGTTAACACCATATGAAACTTATCGTAGAGAATAATCGTGTCATAGCGACAGCGTTTGATGGATATGAAGGACCTCAGAAATGGGTTCCTGCTCCATCAGATTTTGTTGAGTCTAGAGCATTTGAATACACATACATTGATGGTGCTCTTGACTTGCCTATGCTTCCATATCTTGAGATAGAGACACAAAAAAGATTGGATGCATTTGCACAAACAAGAGGATATGAAAATATCAATTCTGCAACGACATATATAAATTCGTCAGTAACAAAATATAAGAATGAAGGTACATATGCTTCTACCGCTAGAGATAGTACTTGGAATGCATTGTACCAAATCATCGATGACGTAACTGATGGTAAGAGAGAAAAAATTATAAACTTTTCTAAAATTGAATCTGAATTGCCAACACTTACTTGGCCAACATAAAAAAATCAAAAAAACTTGACAAATTGAGTTATATATAGTATAGTGTTTGATGTGAAGCAACACTATTCATCTTGAAAGGATTATGAGATAATATGAAAAAAATAATTTATATTGACGGTGGTGCCGGAAGAGCGATTGCGGCACTACCAGCACTTGAAAAATTAGTTAGAAACAAAAAACCCGAAGATGACATAAAAATTGTTGTCATGGGATGGGATAATCTTTATTGGGGTAATCAACTACTTCAAGACATTACATTTAGCGCAGATACAAAAGGTATCTTTGATCTAGTCATTAAAGACGCAGATAAACACATCAGCCCAGAGCCATACAAAGTTCCTGAGTACTACAATCAAAAGGTATCTCTAGCGGAAGCGTTTGACATTGAAATCAATGGTACATATGACCATTCTGATTTGCCTCCACTCAAATTGTATACTACCAAAGCAGAAGAAAAGAATGCGGCTAATTTGATTGCAGATGTAAAGATGCAACAGAAAAAAGACAAGACACTCATCATTCAACCTTATGGTAGAAGTGCAAGAGTTGATCGTGCTGACATTATCGATGACTCTTCTAGAGGTCTTGATTCACATGCATACTTACGTTTAGTTAGAAAACTCTCAACAAAATACAATCTTATTTTGTTTGCAGAAAAACCATTTCACCAGCCAGATGATAACTTTACATTCAAGCCTGAGATGGATTTGAGAATGTGGTCTGCTGTCATTGAAGCGGCTGATTATTTTGTTGGATGTGATTCTGTTGGTCAGCACATGGCAAGAGCATTTGAAAAACCAGGAACTGTTTTCATTGGATCGACATTTGCAAAGAACGTATCTTATCCCGAGTGGTTTAATATTTACGAAAGACAAGGAATTGAAAAGAAATATTCTCCAATTCGCATTTCGGGATTAGACTCTCACTTGGCAGATAGATATAATGACAAGTGCATGGACTTGTCCGATAAAGACGTAGATGATTTGTTTATGTCAATTGTTAAAGATATAGAAAAAAAGGTAGGAAAATAATATGAGTTATAATATTTTAGGTATCAATCCTGGTCATAATGGTTCTGCGGCATTGCTAGTTGATGGTGAAGTCGTATACTACGTTGAAGAAGAAAGATTAAGTCGTTCTAAGTATGACGGTAATCCTTTCAGAGGCATGTTAGACATTATGCAAAAATGGCACGTTGATGAACTTGTCATTGCTGGCACTGGTCAAGAAGAGCATAAACTTCCTTGGACTGGCGAAGATGCGTATACAGCACTTGTTCGTAAATTTTATCCTAATGTAAAAGTTACTAAAATTGGAAACGAACATCATTTAGGACACGCCGCTTCAGCATTCTACAATTCTGGTTTTGATAAAGCAGTTGCAATCATTGTAGATGGTGCTGGTTCTTTCAAGAAAGAAAAAGTGGATGATAAAGATGAAACTCTTACAGCCGAAGGATATGAAACAGAGTCTATCTGGCATTGTGAATATCCAAATAAATTTGCTTTAGTGCGAAAAGTTTATGGTAGCAATGCTGGACCAAAAGTTGAAACTGGTGTATTTGATTTTGACGGCGGTGCAACAACTATCACTAAAGCATATGAAGCAGTGTCTCATTACTTAGGATTTGGTTTTATTGAAGCTGGTAAAACAATGGGTCTTGCGCCATATGGTAAATATGATGATAACATTCCAAGATTGTTTGTTAATAACAGAGGTTCTAAAGACGTTTTCATTCCTGCATATCCAGCAGGTGCGTATATCGATCAAGCAAGATTTCCGTATTTGAGACAGTATACTGATCCTAGAGAATGGCATAAAAATCCTGATGCATTATCTACAGTTGAAAAGAACCTTGCATGGCACATTCAGAATGATACGCAAGAAATAATTGGACACTATATTGAGTCCGCAGTTGAATTGACTGGAACCAATAACATTGTTATTGCTGGTGGTTATGGTTTGAATTGCGTTGCAAATTACTATTTCAAGAAACGTTTTCCACATCTAAACATTTATGTTGAGCCTATTGCACATGATGCCGGAACTTCAATCGGTGCCGCTAAATTAATTTGGCACGCCAATGAACAAGATAGTACAATTCGTGAACAGAAAAGTATCTATTACGGACCTGAGTATTCAAAAGAATTGCTTCAGTATATTCTAGATGGAAACAAAGAAGCTATCAAAGTAACTCCTACTACAAAAGAAGAAGTTGCACAATTGATTGCTGATAGAAATATTGTTTCAATCTATTGCTGATAGAAATATTGTTTCAATCTTCCAAGGACGTTCTGAAGCTGGTCCTCGTGCATTGGGTAATCGTTCTATTCTTTATGATGCAAGAGATCCAGAAGGTAAAGACAAAGTTAATCTTGTTAAAGGTCGTGAATGGTTTAGACCATTTGCAGGCTCTGTCTTGTTAGAAGATGCAAACGATTGGTTTGATATGGCAGGACTTAAAGAGTCTCCATTTATGATGTATGCAGTCAACGTTGCCGCAGACAAAGTAAATGAAATTCCTTGTGTGACACACGTTGATGATACTTGTCGTGTACAAACTGTTTCCGAAGAAAACAACAAGCACTACTATGAATTGATTAAAGCATACAAAGACATTACTGGTGTTCCAGTTATCTTTAATACTTCATTCAATCTTGCTGGTCATCCTTTAGTTGAGACACTACAAGATGCATTGATGACAATCTACAGTTCTAAATTGAAATATATCTACTTGCCTGAATTGGAAGTTCTTGTCGAAAAGACAATTGACGATCCGACAGAGAAAGTTGAAGCTGAAGAAGTTGAACCAGAAACGGTTACTGAAGAATAAAAAAAAGCCCCGAAAGGGGCTTTTTTGTTATGCAAGAGAATTTGCAAAATCTAGTAGAGAGTTAAAAGTCTTTGTTTTATTCTTTAACTCTTTATTTGCAAATGTATCTAGTTTAGTCTCTGCATCTTCATAACCTGGTGATTTAATTAGAATAGGTTTTGAATGTACAGAATCACCAGCTTTTAAGTTGTACAACTTGTTACCCACAAAATATCCACCCTTGAATGCAACTTTCATCTCATTTTCAGCACGTTTCATCATACCATTGTTTGGCATTGCAAAATGATCTTCTTTCATGTTAGATGTTGAATATAACAGTCCGTCAATCGTAAATATTCCAAATTGGCCAAAATAATTCATCAATTGCTGAACATTAGAATCTACTGCTTGAGTAGTCAACTTGCCTTGACTGATTAAAGGTTCATTAAAGAAGATAACAAGTTTATATCCTTTCATACGAATAGTACGAATTGCATCTAGCGCACCAGGAAGCATTTCGATATCAGATGCAGTAAGAATTGGTTTAGTGTCATTTAAAATTGCACCTCTGTCAATGCCAATTGTTTCTTTAGGAAAGAATGTTGGCCAGTTTTGCTGTTGTTGTTGTTGCATCATGCCTTGTTGAGGTGGTGCACCATAGTTTTGTTGTCCATATGGTGTGCCATACTGTTGCGTCTGTGGCATAGTAGGTGATGGTGGTTGTCCACCAACGTTCATGCTTCTATCTACTGAAAATCTTCCCATTATTAACTCCTATGCAATTTGATAATATTCATTTATACTTCTGAATTTCGTTTGAATTCCGACTTCTCTCAACTTACTTAAATCTGCACAAGTCCAATGCTGATACTTATCTCCATACTCTTTAGGAAAAGGTATAAATTCAATTCTAGCATTCTCTCTATGTGCAATAATTTCTGCAACCCTAGCAAAAGATTCTGCATGGCCAGTGCCTATATTAAAAATACCGCTACTCATTTTATTGAATGCTAAATCTAACTTTGCTTGAACAACATCATCTACACAAACAAAATCTCTAAACATGCTTTCTGAACCAGAAAAGATTATTATCTTTCCAGTCTCTCTTGCTTGCTTAGTGAATTTAGTGATTGGGCTTGCTTGGTCACCTTTGTGCAACTCATTATTGCCATATACATTAAAGTATCTGAGGCCTTGAATGTTAAATTCAAACTTATCGAAGTGTTCAGACCCCATTAATTTGATGATCTTTTTATCGAACAAGTATTTAGTGAATGCATATGGTGTCTGAGGTTGCATTGGCATATTTTCAGCAATCAAAAAATTCGGAGGCATTTGTCCATAGACACTTGCACTAGATGCATACTGTAATGGTATCTTATGTTCAAATGCTTTTTGTAAAATTTTGCCAGAGAAATCGAAATTTCTCTTCATCAACAAAGTTCCATTTAGTTCTCTAGTAGAAGAGATTGCACCCTCATGAAAAATAAACTTGATATTTTCCCAATCAGAGAACGTATCAAAGAATGAATCAGCATCATAGTAATCGCCAAACGTTGCACCGTTTAGATTCATCATTTTATTGCCGTCAGCCAAATCATCGACAACTACGATTTCTGTGATGCCTCTTGCGTTTAATGATTTGATTAAGTTTGAACCTATAAATCCAAATCCGCCGGTGACAAGTATCATTATTGTTCCTTGTTCTGCTGACTGTCTCCAGGCAGAACACGATAATTATCTTGAACACTATCTGGTGTGGAAACTTCTATGATTGTGCCTTCTTCTAGGCAAATAACTTGATGCGGTTGTAGAGGACGATTGCGCCAAACTTCTCCTGCTTTCAGCATCACCTCATGCAGACTTGCGTCTTTAGTCTCAATGAATTTAATCATAAATAAACCATCTAACACATACCAAGACTCATCTTTCTCAGCATGGAAGTGCATACTGAATTTTGCGTCTTTGTTGAACTTCATCAACTTACCGCAATACTTATCGTTGGTAGCCCAAATCAATTCGTGACCCCAACCTTTTTTAACAAAACCTTCTAGTCTTTCCATGTATATCACCTCGTTTATAATATTATACATTATTTAGCAGACAAAATCAAGCAAACTTGAAATGCAATATTTGGTAATGATAAATAGAGTAAAGACATTTTAAGGGGCACATTAAATGAGTACAAGCAAGCCGGCATCTAGAGATGAGTTTAGGGAATTCTGCCTTAGAAGATTGGGTGCGCCTCTCTTAGAGATAAACGTGGATAACGATCAAGTTGAAGACTGCATAGAAATTGCACTTTCATATTATTACGACTATCACTATGACGCAACAGAAAAAGTCTATCTGGCACATCAAGTTACACAAACAGACATTGATAACAAGTATCTTTCAATAGATGATTCTGTCATTGGTGTAATCAATATTCTTCCATTAGGCAATAGTTATTCTACAAACAATCTGTTCAATTTAAGATATCAGATTGCATTGAACGATTTGTTTGCTTTCAACACAGGTCCTTTTGCACCATACTACATGGCATTGCAGAACGTTGCTTTAGCAGAAGAGTTATTTGTTGGTAAACAAGCGATTCGTTTTCAACGTCACTCAAATAAACTATATGTTGACATTGCTTGGGGTGAAAAAGTTGTTCTTGGTGAATACATCATTATCGAAGCGTATCAAAAAATTGATCCAGATGTATACACAGATATGTATAACGACAGATGGCTTCAAAAATATACTACAGCATTAATTAAAAAACAATGGGGTGAAAACTTGAAAAAGTTTGAAGGTATTTCAATGCCAGGTGGAGTTTCTTTTAACGGACAGAAAATTTGGGACGAAGCGGTAGATGAATTACAGACGATGGAATCAGAGATGATTAGTTCATATTCATTGCCTGTTACTGACATGCTAGGCTAATCACATGGCACGTAATCGTTATTTCAATCAATATGCTTTTGTAAAACAAGAGCAAAATTTAATTCATAGTTTAGTCTCTGAAGCTATAAAGATTTATGGTATAGATGGATATTACATTCCAAGAACACAAGTCAACTTGGATAAAATTTATGGTGAAGATGGATTAGTAAAATACGAAGATGCATTGTCTATGGAAATGTACGTCAAGAGTTTTGATGGCTTTCAAGGACAAGAAGATTTCTTATCTAAATTTGGTCTTCAAATTGACGAATCGATTACGTTTCTTGTTGCACAGCATAGATTTATTGAATCACTTAAACCACTAATCAATACTGAGTATGGATATAACATTCGAAATGAAGATGATGGATATCTCATAGATATGCAAACATATGACTACACAGATATTTTAAGACCAAGAGAGGGAGACTTAATTTGGATTCCTTTGCTTGGTTATATGTACGAAATTAAATTTGCAGAGAACATTGAAAATTTTTATCAGTTAGGTGACGTATACACATTCGAAATGCGTTGTGATAGATTTGAATACTCTAGCGAAAAACTTGATACTGGTGTTGCAGAGATCGATGCAATCGAAGATCAATACAGTCTTTCTACTGATAATATTGA
>Ga0209189_1000159_pt1 | contig 58821 bp, 42 predicted proteins | sample C_130820_EF_Meta_FD_187308 | JGI IMG/M metagenome (GOLD analysis project Ga0209189, IMG submission 187308) | Freshwater microbial communities from Lake Croche, Canada to study carbon cycling - C_130820_EF_MetaG (SPAdes) (version 3) | ecosystem: Environmental > Aquatic > Freshwater > Lake...
ATGTGGGGGTTCCCCGAGATGTAGGCATCCTGAGCACCGTAGGCGACGAGTTGAAGCAGACCGCCACCCATTTGTCTTTATAATTGAGGAGGATATATTTGTTTGTAAATGAACAATGACCCAAGCCAAAAAGTTCTGCCGCTGCATCAAGTCGGTACGCAAGACATTGAAAAATCGTGTGGGGTCCACGAAGGAACAGGGGGCGATTGCCGTGTGCGTCAAGTCTGTCCTGCAGACTCGCGGGCGGACGATCAAGAAATTCAAGTGTGGTCGGAAACCTCGGCTGACAACCCAGAAACGGCTGTAAGCGCCTCCTTGGCTGCCATTTGCTCGGCCTTCTTGCGTGTCGTTCCCGATCCGAACCCTAGATGCTTGCCTGCCTCATCGCAGACAGCGACCCGAATCTCATTCTTTTTCGGGTCATTGAGAAGCATCGTATAGACTGGCGTGTACTTGAACTCCTTCTGACAGTACTTCTGGAACATATCCTTGTAATTCGTCACCGAGGTCACGACGTCCTCGATGTCGAGGTACCCCTCCATCACAGCAACCACAAAGTCAAAGACAACCTGGAAGCGATTCCCACAATCCGCCCACAGTGCCCCGATGAAGGCCTCAAAGATATCACCCAACTTCTTCAGGTTGTTGCGACCAGCGATGGCCGCTGACTCCTCGTTGTGGCGGCTGATGACATAGAACTTGTCGAGTCCAATTTTCTTCGAGAGATAACCGATGCGCTCGTTGTTGACCAGCTCCTTGCGGGCATCGGTGAGGAACCCCTGCTTCTTCTCGGGGTACTTGTGTCGGAGGTAGGTCGCAACACAGACGCCCAACACCGAATCACCCTCAAACTCCAGACACTCGTACGACTCGTCGTGGAGCGGCATCACCCCTGAAGGACAGGGCGCCAGACTGGCTGGGTGTCCGTCGGGTGTCGTGTACTCACTGCGGCGCACATAGGTGGTATGCACCATGGCCGTCTGGAAGATCTTCCGATTCGTGACATGATAATGCGGCAGTCCGTGTTTGCGGAGTATCGCATGAATGTCCTTCTCGGTGAAATACCGGTTGTGTGAGTTGTAGGGTGAGTAGGTGTCCATGCCTAGGTTGTGTTATATATGGTGCTGTTCGTTTTAATAGTACTGGGGGAACACGGAGCGCAGGACAGTGTACACGATGCCGAACACCACCGCGTGCGTCAGCGTCTTCACCAGGAGAGACGCGCCCGAGGGGAGCGACAGCAGCAGTCCCGGGGTGAGGAGGATGAAGAGAAGGACGGGAACAATCACGTTGAGGTCCATGCTTGTTTGTCTTGGGATTCAGAAAATTCTCAAAACGAATGTCAGGAGTTGTCTGACGTATGTATCAAACCTCCACAGACAGAAATGACTATCGACGAGACTTTCGACGTTGAGAGCCCGATGCGCCGCAAGGACGGACAGACGCGTACGGCAAACCTATCCAATCAACCCAGCGTCCAGACGTTCACTCCTCCAGCCGGAGCCGGTTCGTCTCCCATTGTCAAGATTGCTATTGCCATTCTCACGGCCGGCGCCATTGGTGGCGGTGTTGCCGGCGGCATCCTGGGTACTCGTTCGAATACCGTTGCGGCTCCTACGGTTATCTACAATCAGACGCTCAACAACACGTACTATCCACCGGTTCTCACGCTCACGGCGACAGGTTCTCGGTCGCCGTCGCCCACGGTCACGGGCACGCCTCGGTCCACGATCACACCCACGGCGTCGCTCACGGGAACGTCGACGGGAACTCGCACACCCACGAGCTCTGTGAGCGCGAGCCCGACAGTTTCTGCGTGGATCACGCAGTCGTCCTCCGTATCGCCTCTTCCAACGTCGTCTGTGACGTCATCGGGGACTCCTACGGCAGCTTCTACCGCCTCGCCTAGTTCGTCGTCAGTTGCCACGGCAGTTCCCACGGTATCTCCCAGCTCGTCATCGGTTGCCACGGCGGCTGCTACGGTCTCTCCTAGTTCGTCATCGGTTGCCACGGCGACTGCTACGGTCTCTCCTAGCTCGTCGTCGGTTGCTACGGCGGTTTCTACGGTGTCTCCCAGCTCGTCGTCGGTTGCCACGGCAGTTGCGACGGTCTCTCCTAGTTCGTCATCGGCTGCTACGGCACTTGCTACAGTGTCTCCTAGTTCGTCGTCGGTTGCTACAGCACTTGCGACGGTCTCTCCTAGTTCGTCATCGGCTGCTACGGCAGTTGCTACGGTCTCTTCGAGTGCGAGTGCGAGTGCAAGTACGTCCCCGTCTCCCACGCGTACGCCTCTGTCATCGGCGACGGCGTCGTCTCGTCCTTCCGCGTCTGCAAGTTCTACGGTGAGTGCCACGGTGAGTGCCACTGTGAGTGCCACCGTGAGTGCCTCCTCACTTGCCACAGTCTCGGTGGTGCCGTCTGGTTCTGCCTCGGGGTCGGCGTCGGCATCTCCCTCGGGGTCTCCTTCGGCATCGGCGTCCGCATCGGCGTCGGCCTCCCCATCCGCGACGTCGCCGTGAGTAAAAAATTGAATTAGATTGAATTTGAAACCACAAACAACTTTTTACGTCTTACTCCTTCATCGCCTTGAGGTCGAACTGGAAGTCATCCCCGCGCAACTTGGGCTCGTGACGACGGACAATCTCACGGATCAGGTCAGGTCCGTGCTCGGGCAGAATATCCATCAGGTACTCCTCCAGTTGCTTCTTGGAGAGCGTCCACCCCTTCTTCCACTCTCCGGGCTTCTTCACCGCAAACACCATCTTGGACTTCTCCAGTCGAATCTCCGCTGGCAGAGGCTCGCGGGGGTGAGCGTACTCTGCTGCCAGATCGAGCTCCACGAGTCGGCGCTCATCGCGAAGACGGCTCGCCGAGGCATTGATCTCATTGAGGCGCTTGCTAATCTCCACATAGCGAGAGACGTTGTTGCGAAGAGAGTCCATTGTATCGATTGTATCCTGTGCTTGTCGTGTCTCCAGTAGAAAAGTGTTCGTTTTGAACAAGGGACGGATGTCATGGCTCGACGCCGATGAGGTTGAGCGCTTGCGCACCGTGTACAACAAAGAACATAGCAAAGAGACGCCCATTGGGAAGGGAGACACAGAGACCGTCTGGGGCGCTCTCCGGGAACGTCTGGCGGCGAAATGCAAGACCGGTCGCGCCGAGTGTATCGTGTCCTCCATGTTGCGCCGTCCTGCCGCACCCAAGGAATGGACTCTGAATCGGTACGAGTGGCTCTCCAGCGATGATATTGATGCGATTGAGAAGAACTACACCGAACTCTTCTCGGACTATTTTTACGTGGGATCGGTCCCCATCGATTTTGACTTGAAGAACGAGACACGTCAATGTGTCGTCAGTGCCCTCTGCGCCATGAAGTTGGATGAGTTGTATAAACAGGGCAAGCACAAAATTGGAATCGTGGTCAACACCGATCCCCACGACGGGCCGGGCCAGCACTGGGTTGCTGTGTTTGCTGATATTCGTCCTGAGTTGGAGTATCCCCGTGTCACGTACTTTGATTCGTATGCAATGACGCCGGAACCGCAAATCAAGACTCTCATGAAGCGGTGGAAGTCTCAGTGGGATGCGACGGGCATTCACAAGAAGGGAATGAGACTCACCTACAACAAGACACGGCACCAGTACAAGGATTCCGAGTGTGGAATGTATTGCGTGTACTTCCACTACGCGTGCCTCCTCGAGTTGCCGATGGAGACGAAGATTCCGGATGATGTCATCAACGGATTCCGCAATCTGTTGTTTCGGATGCCGAAATAATCGATGGCAATATCAATGGCAGCGATGGTCGCAACAGAGTGGGTTCTGGGTGTTTCTCTCGTTGCTCTCCTAGGATATCTCGTGTATGAGGAGGTGGATCTGCCTGTTACAGCGGGAGGTGCTATCGCTCGCGGTCGCCTTTGCGACTACTACGCTGCAGGGTCGGTGTTTGAACCCGTGTCCGAAGCACTGGCGCGCGGCATCCGCCTCCTGGAAGTCCACGTGTACTCGGACGAGGACGATCAACCGATGGTGGCAACCAAACCTGTGTCGGAGGGATACGATATTGCATATGACAATGTGTCCTTCGAGTCGGTCTGTATCGATATCGTCAACGACGCCTTCCCGTCTCGTGACCCCTGTGTCCTCTCGATTGTTCTCCACACGGACAAGACCACGGCAATCGACCGGGTCGCGAATCACCTGACGAGTATTGCGCGGCGGCACCTGGTGTCGGGTACGGACCTCGTCGACTACCCCATCGATGAACTTGCCGACAAGCTCGTCATTGTCTCGGGTGGACCCATCAACGGAACAAAACTGGAATCATTGACGAACATATCGTGGTCTGGGTCGTATGCCCGCCGCCTCACGTACCAGCAGGCCCTGTATCCTCGCGATCCCGCCGAGTTGTCTGCCTTCAACAAAAATGGAATCTCGATTGTTGCGAGCGACAATGGGTTCTCCCCCTCGACCGTTCACCCCCACACGCCTGTCGCCTATGGATGCCAGTGGAACTTCTTCGTCAAGGGTCCTGGGGGGTTTCTCCCGAAAGCCGCAACGCGGAAATAACTTCCGTGCGTTAAAACAAAATGGCAAACAAGTGGCTCACGCAGGTTAAGAAGACGATGAAGGCGCACAAGGGCAAGTCGTTCAAGCAGATCCTGAAGATCGCGAAGAAGACGTACAAGGGCGGCGCGGATGTGACCCCGTACGCGGACTCGGGCAACGGCGCGGACCTCTACAACGGCCGTGCGACCCTCGCGTCGTCGTCCCAGGATGCCTCGCCCGTGGGCGGTCGTCGTCGTCGCACCCGGCGTGGGGGTGGTGCGATCCCCGGCAAGGCGGTCGGTGGTCGCCGCCGCTCTCGCAAGCACTAAAAACGAATTGATCTCATTCAAGGGATACGGAGTTACCCCCAAAATGGACAGAGATACACCAAAGACACGTAAGGAAACAAAGAAGTCAGCGAAGGACAAGGCAAGTGGAAAGGACACCTGTTACTCATCCAAGCATGTGAGGCAGATGGAGGCAATGGCAGAGAAGAACAACAAGAAGTAATTAGAGTAACGACCGATGCGACACACGATATGTCTTCCGATGGTCACGGGACTTGGTGTATCCACCACCCATGACTTTCCGACACGTTTTTCCATGATAGGTCTTCTTACTGCATCCACTCTTGTAGTACGCCACCCGATGAGCGTATCCCCGAAAGGTCGGGATATCGGACTTTGTGAAATCAGCAAGCTGCTTGAGGAGTCCGTACATCCAGTGCATATACGCCCGACGAGACCCAAGGGTCGGTTCGTACTTGTTGAGGTAGGTTTGGAAGATCTTGGCTAACTTGAGGAAGGGGTAGGCCTTTGCCAGATGATGGATGAAGGTGCGCTGTGTTGCCATATCGGCCTCCTCGGGCTTGTCGGGGTAGTTATAGGCAAGTGCAAAGAGGAAGTCCCGACCCGGGACCGAGGTCGGCTTCATCTCTTCGTATTTTTGCTTGACCTCCGCAAAGGACGGGTCGGGTCCAGGATCACGGACCTTCGGGTCTTCCTTGGACTGTGTACGGAGTTTGTCGTTCACCATGTTGTGGATGTCGTAGAGCCACTTGCCGGGATCTCCGCGGAGAGGGTGTTTGTGAACGAACTCTGTCGTTGAGGCACGGCAGTACTTGCAGGGAAGAACGTCCTTCATATCGTTCAGCACGTCATCGGGATGTGGCGTACGAAAGGCAACGAGATGAAAGAGTTGCCACGCACTCGGTCCCCAGTACCGAGTATCCATTGTTACAACCGGTTAAAAATAAAGTGTGTCGAATCAAGTAAAATGCTGGACACCAAGGACATTATCATCCTCACGGCGTCGTTTTACCTCGCGACGGTGGTCGCCAAGTTCTTCACGGCGCTGTCGGATGACATCATCACGCCCATCCTGTCCCCTGCGGCTGCGGCGGGCAAGGGTGTCTCCGAGTTCGCGATCAACGTCGGCGGCATCAACCTGAAGGTGGGTGACTTCATGGCGGCGACGGTGAACCTCATCATCTCGTTCGTCCTGGTTGTCTTCACGATTGGCATCCTGCGCACGTACTTCCTGTCGAAGATCGGTGCGTCTCGCATGGCGTAAGCGGCGTAAGGCGGAGGACTCTAACAAAAAAATAATGAATTAAAGCAAATGGTCTGGTACAACCCCACAACATGGTTTTCGTCAACTCCGGCTGCCCTGGAGGAGCCGAAGGACACTGCCGCTGAGGCGCCCGTGGGTGGACCCTATGGTGGTCGTAAGCGCGCGGCGCGCAAGGGTGGGCGCAAGACCCGCAAGTCGAAGAAGCACTCTACTCGGCGCCGAATCTGAAGCGATTGTAACCCACGTTCTTGATCGACTGGTATGAGGCATCGATACGCTTCTTGAGATCTGTGCCACTGCCGCGGAAGAACTGGTTCTGACGCTTCCAGTCGTTGAACGTCGCCAGGATCGCATTCCAGAGCGTCCCCTCTGGCAGAGGCTCCTCCACTGGGTGAATGTAATCCCTCATGAACTGTGCAATCACATCCGAATCCTCCTGGTACTCCGAGGTGTACGCATCCACCTCCTTCGGGACAACCAGATTCCGCAGTCCCTTGCCCTCCGTATACAGGTGGACAAGGTACGCAATGAAGCACGTCGCCCACTCCTCCGAGATCACCTTCTGCTGAATCGACTCGTCCACCAGATACTCGTTCGTCTTCTTCGGATCCGGCGTCTGCGTGAACTTGGAGGGGAAGTGAATCACCTTGAGACGACGCCACGTGCCGCCGTCGTTCGAGTTCACCGTGGGCTTGTCATTACACGCCAGATGGAACTTGCCCTGAACGTCAAACTCCACCATGTGCTTGGACCCCGCAAACAGGTCGCGGCAAGTGATCTTCTCCGCCGAGGTCAACTCCTTGAGAACACCCGTCGACAGAGGCTCGCCCTCGTCGGGCTCCGACATCATCACGAACCGACGACCCCGCATACGCATCAACTCGGGTTGAGCGGCACCGACCTTACCACGCTTCTGCGTGAAGAGCGCCACGTTCACCTTGTAGCAGTAGTCGCCCATCGCCGTCGCCATCAGGTTCATCACCATCGACTTGCCGTTCGAACCCGTGCCAGTCATGATGTGGAAGCGAGGCTGGAACTCACCCGACAGACAGGTCGCCAGGTGTCGAACAAAGTACTCGCGAACACTCGAGTTCGGAAGGATGCGGCGGAGGAAGAGGTCAATCTCCGGCCAGCATGCGTAGGTGTTGTACGGCTTGTCTGGGTTGTAGTCCACCTTGGTGCAGAAGCTCAGATAGTCATCTGGACGACCATCACGGAAGGTCTGCGTGAGCGTATCGTAGACCCCGTTGTTGAACGCCAGCAGATGCTTGTTCTCGTCGATCTTCTTGGCAAACTCGGGGTCCCACATCAGCACCTGACACTCCTTCATCACGTTCGACTTGAAGGCCGTCGTCTTGAGCTTCATACGGAGGGTCGAGAACTGCTTCTTCCTCTTCTCCGCCTGACACGTCGGGCAATCAGGAGGCGTAGAATCCTTGGAGTGCTTGCAATCATCGAGCATCGCCAGCACGTTGATCTCATTCTGCTCCTTCATGAGGTACAGAGTGGCAATGTCGCGAGACAGGCGGCGCAAGAGCTCGACACCGCGTTCCGAGTTCTTCCAGATGTGATCCACGTAGTGATACCAGTCGTTGTTGATGTACGACGAGCATCGGAAGTCATCGCGGAACTTGGCCTGAACCACCATCGCCACGTCATACTCCGTGGCCGTCGCCGCCGAGTCGTTCACCAGCTTGTCGACGTTGTTCTTCTCGATCTCCTCGTAACCCTCCCGGTTGTCCTCACGAGACCAGAAGCGCAGACTACCCTCGCCAATCAGCTCACCCTCGACACGCGAACCGAACCCCATCCACTTGCTGCGGCACTCCCCCTCCTTGTAGGAGTTTGGTTGTACGGTATTAATCTTTGAACTGAAGTCCAGCCACACATCCTCCAGATCCGTGTGAATGTTCTTGAGACACAGTCCCACCTTGACCCACTCGTCATAGCTCGTATAGCGCTCCTGCTTGAGATTCATCACATGCGCCTCGATGTACTTCTTGCGTGCGTCAGACAGCGGCTCCTTGTAGCGACCCGGAGAGGACCCGCGCGAGTTGGCGCGAGAGGGATCCCGCGTATCCGAACGCCCGCGCGGTGCCGCCTGTGTAGGCTCCGCAGCTGGCTTGGTGTTCTCCTTGCCGTACTCCGTGAGTGGAGTTGCACTGTCAATGCCCGAACGCACCGTCATCTTACGAATCAGGTCAATCGTCGGCATCGGAGGCACATCGTCGTCCACTCGAATATTACCTGTGGTCGGATCCCACTCCACGACGTACTTGATCTTGTAGGGGAGCGCCGAATCGCCCTGCTTCTTGGAGCCCAGCAGAGGCCAGTTGCCCGTGTGCGTCAGCGCCGACTTGTCATACACCTTATCCCAGTCATCGCGCAGACCGAGGTTCGGGAAGAACTCCTCCATCCGAGGCAGGAGGTTGCGGCGGATCGAGGTCTCCACCGACGAGGCACCCTTGAGAGAGGGAATCTGCATATGGATTCCCGACGCCGACACACCCTTGGTCTTGTCGAAGGTCGGGTTGTCCTTCTCCAGAATGTAGACCTCCGTAAAATCATCCACCACCATATACCGCTTCACCTCCGCCATGTACGCCTTCACAAACGCAATCACCTGCTTGTGGTTGTGACGGTGCTCGTCCACGATCCCCACGTACTTGAAGTCCAGATCCACACGCAGCATACCGACAGCCGTCGAACGCTCCGTAAAGTACATCGGCACACCGTTCATCAGGTTCGCATAGTACAGACGATAGAACTCGTCCATGTCATCAGAATTGATCATCCATTTGTCCTTGCCCTCAAAGGACCACAGACTGAAGGGCTTGCCCGCCTCCTCGACCTTCCGCCCCCGTCGCTCCTGCTCCGTCTTACCGTCCTTGTTACCGTTGAGAAAGAGATCCAGTTTCGTCGGCATGATAGTAGGGGGCGAAAATAGGCCGGCGGCCCTTTCGTTTTGAACGCATGATTCTGGATTTGTAACTTAAAAACGAACTCCAGTTCAAATAGATAAGGAAGTCACAATGAAGTTCTGCAAGGATTGCAACAACATGTTGTACTCGATTGAGGAGCGTGAGTCCAAGGCTTACCTGAAGTGCCGCTCCTGCCCGTATGAGGAGGAAGTGACAAAGGCGAATCCTGTTGTGTACGAGCACGACATTCAACAGGATACAGCAGTTCAGTATTCGATTAATCCGTATCTCAAGTATGATCCGACCCTGCCCCGCTTCACGAATATGGTGTGCCCCAATGAAACGTGTGCGACCCGTGGCAAGGAGTCGAATGTCGTGGGTGTGAAGCTGGATCCGGTCAATGTTCTGTGGTTGTATCAGTGTGCGGTGTGCGATGTCACGTGGAAGCAGTTTGCGCGGGGTTAAAAGGGCGTATTGTTCGCCGACTTGCCCGGCTGAAGGGTATTCTGGGGCAACACGGTCGAGGCGTGTCCGCCCGTCGCAATCGTGTTCGGAAGTGCGGTGTGAGCGTCGCGGTAGTACGTTCCCACCTTATTTTTCGCCGGCAGACCAAAGCCTGTGTTGGTGGCCGAGGACGTGTACGATCCCACGCTGCCGCTCGTGCCCGAGGTCCAACCCACGGTCGACCGAGCAAGACGATTCGAGCGGAACTGGACGGGGTTCTGGGGGCGCACACGCGTCACGCTCGTGAGTGCCGACTTGTTGGGCGTCACAAGGTAGGATGCCTGACTCGCCAGCAATTGGGCGTTCAGGATGCTCTGTGTAGGCACGGGCTGGGCGGTCCGCTGTATGGTCTGCGGAATCTTGTTGTTCGTGTATGCCTGCTGGGCTGCCTGCAACTTAATGAAGGCGGTGTAATCCGAGGCATTGAGGTTCGGCATTTATCTAGATAGGAGATTTAACCACGCTTGGTTGTACTCACCTTCAGGGTCGACAGTGCGAGGACCGTGGCAGTGGGCGCTGCCGACACAGACACATTCGAGGCAACCGTGACAACAGAGGTCTTGGCAACCACGGAGGGTTTGGGAGGCACAGAGGTCTTGACAACCTTTGCAGACCCAGTTGCGGGCGCGCCGTTGGTGATTGCCGAAGAGCCCACAAAGGTTGTGAAATCAGATGCCGAGGAACGAAGCACGGGCATTTTGTTAAAACGAACGGAAACAAATCACCCTAGGTACTAATTAGATACTCGTATGGACGTCAAGCCCGTGTTTCGTAAGGAGGTGATCGAGCAGATTACTCAGCCTCGCCTCACGCAGCCGTACTTTACTCGCTACGAGTTCACCACCCTTCTGGCGACGCGGGCGCAACAACTTGCCGAAGGTGCGATGCCGATGGCGTCCCTCGATGGACTCAAGACGAGCGACCCACTGTTTGTGTGGTCTCTCGCGCGTCGTGAGATCGAACAACGGAAGTTGCCCTTCCTCGTCAAGCGTCGCCTGCCGAGTGGGCGGTCAGAGTTTTGGAGCGCTCAGGAGTTAGAGGTTATGTGGTAACATAGTTAATTACGCGCCCGAAAGGCGGGCGAGTTCCTCCTTCGAGGGGGGGAACAGGAGAAGAGGCGGCTGCTTATCCGGCGGCGCCAGCATCTGCGGGGGATCGTGTGTCAGAATCTTCATCGCCATCGCGATATCCACACTCTCTGTGGGTGTAAAACGTTTTTTATCCTCGATCACGTCGCGGGCCTGCCACACCTTCGCGACGTTCGTGGGGGGCGCGACCAGGAAGACGAACCCGAGGATCACCGCAAGGATAAACACAGCTAGAAGGATGAGTTTGGTGCGCTTACCGAGTGTCTTCATTATCTTATGAAAACGAAAAGAGAATCAACTGGGAAAGACAAGAGCATGGACTTCCCCATTCCCATTCGATGCTACACGTGCAATCTTCCTCTCGCTGGCAAGTGGAAGACGTACCTTGAGAAGGTCAAGGCATACCGTATCCAGGATGGGCGCCCCGAGACGGGTGATCTGGTCTACCTCACGACGACGACACGCGTCACGGCGGAGGGACGCGCAATGAATGACCTCGGATTGACACGCGAGTGCTGTCGTCGTCACCTGTTGACGCATCCGGGAGTGTAAAACATTTGTCGGCATGTAAGAGTAAGAGTCATGTCCTGCAGCGAATACCTGGGACGCTACAAACAGCGCCTCCCCACCTATGTGGATGCGCGCCCTCGCTACCGGTCGGCATCTCAGTTCACGGATATCACGAAGCGGACGGCGGCCGCTGGCAATTATGAGACGGTGGTGGCCAACACGGCCTGTGCCCTGGTGCTGAATGCACCGAGCACCCGTACATCCTCTGGATTTTTGCATGGGGGCGGTCACAACGTCCAGGATGCCTCCTTGTTTGCTGCCTACACATCGGGGCAGGCGCAGGCCCAGGCAACGAAGCCCGCCAACCAGAAGGCGGCTCAGATCCAGCTGCCGTGCTACACGTCCACCATGATTCCAGAGTTGAACGATCGCCTGGCTGCCGATACCAACCTCGCCGCGATCCAGGCGTCGAAGAATCAGTTCCAGCGTGGATGGAATACAGCCTCGTGCTGCACGGTGTGTGGCAAGCCGCCGACGTTTGCGGGCCCCTGCCGCTGCAGCCTCACACCCTCGCAGATTTACCAGTTCAAGTCGGCGAATACACTCTTGCATACGATTGAGCCCAACGCGAACGTCGCGTGACGCGCTTAAACGTCTTCTGTGAGTTGATACAATGTTAACCGTCTATACACATCGAATTACAAAACCACCCTCTTGTTACGATATGTCCTCACTCTCCATTGACGAGATGGTGTCTGCCATTTCATCATTGTGTACTCACCAGACCTCTGGCACAGTGTGGTTCGGATATCTCGAAGGATGGATGCTGACCCCCCAAGAGGAGGTCCGTTTGCGACCTGCTCTTCGGAAGTTTCATTGCTTGGTGGTGGCCCGGCATCCCGTGGCTTTCTCGTATGCCTGGAAAAACGAAATTGATACCATTTACACGAGTGAGGGTCATCCGCTCTCGAATGGACACTCCGACTCTGACCACGATGGTGGTTCTCTATAACATGGGCGTCCGCCTCGACACGAACATTCTTGTGAACGAACTCCCCCTCACGCCAGCGATTATCAAGATTGAGAAGCAGGGCGTGCTTCGTCGTGGCGAGTCCCGTCGCGATCGGGTTCGCCATCGGAACCCAACGACACCCCCGAAGCGCACCACGGGCTTCGGCCACAACTCGATTACGCTTGTCGTCATGAACGACGGCAACGGTCTTCGTGAGAAGGAGATCACCGTCAAGATCTTCCAGAACGGCGTCTTCCATATCACGGGTGTCCTGGACGAGTCCTATGATCGTGCGGTGACAAAACTCCTACGCGAGCACATTATGACGCACTGTCCCACGGCAGTTATCTCTGGCGAGTGGACGCCCGACATGCGCCGCGTGGTCCTGATGAACTACAAGACCCGCCTCTCGGGAGTCGCAAATCTCTCGCGTGAATCTCTGTACTCCAGTCTCCGCAAGCAGGGGATCAAGACAAACTACGAACCAGCCGTGTATCCAGCTGTCAAGGTCTATTTCGCGGACAAGAAGTGGATTGCCAAGGTCTTCCGAACGGGCAACGTGATCCTGACGGGAATGACCTCACCCGAGGAGTGCATCGAACTCGCACGCTCCTTGAATGTTATCTTGGCAACGCATATGACTGCGTAAGCGCGTACGCGCCCTGCTTACAGACTCTTGGTTGAGAATAAGATATGCAGGCACGTGAACTCACCCCCCAGGAAGTGGAAGAGGGACAGCGGGGAATCAATACCAATGAGCTGACGGCAACCCAGGTGCAGGCCCTGGTGCGCCAAATGGATACCAGCAAGCACCGGTGGCGCTCCCTCAAGTCAAATAAGGAGGCATACGAGCTCAAACTCAAGGAGGAGAACGAGAATCTGTACTTCAACTACCCCAGTCTCTTTCAGATGCACGCGGAGGATCGTCTGGACTCTACCTTTTTTGAGTTGCTGAACCTGAAGCGAAAAATTGAGAGGGGTGAGATGACCGCCGAGCAGGCCTCGGGCATTGTGGGTCAGAAGCTCTTCAATCGTTTCGTGCCACCAGCTTTGGGGCAGGCAGCGCCCGAGGCGCCGCGGATGTCGTACGAGGAGTACTATCGTCAGAACAACTCGTCGTCGTAGACCTCAGGAGGATGAACGCCACCACCGAGGCTCGAACATGTACTCCAGGCTATCGATGCCCTCAAAGTCCGTCGAGCCGGGGCGCTTGGAGATGAGGAGGGGAATCTTATCGCCGATCAGGCGGACCAGGCGCGCGTTCGATCCTGCACCGAACTGGACGTCAAAGTTCGCGATGGCATCTGGAATCGGACCACCGTCGTTGCCGTAGCGAAGCTCGCCAGTCGTCGTGAAGCGGAGCATCGGGTCATACCGCTCATCGATGTCGAGAGCAATCCAGTCGTAAATCGAAGTCGACTCATCGTAGCTGAAGTGTTCCCAGAGGTCTACCTCCTCGCCATTGGCGAAGAGGCGCAGAGTTGCAAAGCGCACGCCCTTCAGCAGGGGGCGATCGTAGTTCACTGTGAGGTTCGTCTCCTTCATTTCAAGTGAGAGAGACATTGTGTTGGGGGCTGACCCTTGCCCCTGCCGAAACTAGATTCGTTTTCATCCACCGCGCAGACGGAGAACCAGGTGCAGGGTCGACTCCTTCTGCACGTTGTAGTCCGCCAGGGTACGCGTATCCTCCAACTGCTTGCCGGCAAAAATCAGGCGCTGTTGGTCGGGCGGGATGCCCTCCTTGTCCTGAATCTTTTGCTTCACATTCTCGATGGAGTCGGATGCCTCGACATCGAGTGTGATCGTCTTACCCGTCAGTGTCTTCACGAAGATCTGCATTGTTTATTTGATGACGTTATTCTTTAAGTTCGGTCCTCAACTCCTGCAGCATGTTACCCAGAATGTTCTTGCCGGGCCAGGCCGCTGGGTTCTTGCCCTTGGACGTATCGAAGGAGGTTCCAATCCCCCAGTACTTGTCGCGAGGGTCCGCATCAGCGATGGGACGAACACCCGTATCGACCAGCTTCTTGCGGAGGTCGGGATGTTGCGTGAACTTGGCCTTGAGTGCGATCTTCATCAGTGCGTCACGCTTGGCGTTCCACTCCTCCTCCTTGAAATTCTTGACCTTCTCGCCAAAGCCCTTCACCGACTTGCCGCTGCTCGTCTTCATGATCTTGGCAGCAATCTCCTCATCGCCGAACTGTTTTGCCTTGGAGTACTGCATATAGTGCTCCACACTTGCGAACGTGAGACCATCGATCTGCATGGATGCCTCATGTGTCGTCGCAAACTCCTTGAACTCATTCAACTCTGGCTTGCCGGGGAAGAAGAACACGGGCTCTGGACCCGGTTCCGCCGCAACCTTCGCCTTCACTAACTTCTTTGTCTTGGGCTTTTCCTTCGCCTCATCCAGAGTCGGGATCGTGACCTCGGCGGAGTCGCCCGGTACATCCGGGATCTCGGTCTTTACCTCCTGCTTGGGAGGTTCCTCCTTCTTGGGGATCTCACCACGCTTGAACACAAAGGCACGGTGGAGGAACGAGAATGCCTGGTGCTCCCCCGTGAAGACAAACTCGGTCTGATTCGCATACTCATCCGAGAAGGTCGAGGTACTCACCAACTCGTACCCATTCTCACGCAGGATCTCCGTGACCTTGCCGAACGGGACCAGATACTCCTTCTGCGCCGTCTCGAAACTCTCCAGCTTCATCAGGATGGGCTTGCCAAAGTCCTCCGTCCACCCTGCCCCATCCTCATACTCCTTCGTGACCTCACCAAATACCTGCGTCTCTGCACGGAAGATGTGTGTCTGCTTCCCCAGGAGTAGGGAGTACACTGCCGCACCGTCCATGCAGGTGCCGAAGAAGACACCCTTGCCGTGCGCCGTAAGATTTCCCACGAAGGTTCGGAAGGTCTCCTCAGACTCGCAGGCATAGTGGATCGCAAATTGACACGAGATCGCATCAAACTGCGTGAGACCCACAAACTGGGCCAGGTAGGGCGTCGGTGCCGCCTCGCGCTTGTCGAGCATCTTCAGGTAGCGGTTCTCCTGTTGCATCAGGGACTGCGTCATGTCGGCTTGGATGAAGAGAACGGGCGGCAGCTTGCTCTTCTTGGACTCGTTGATGTACCGCACACACGCTCCCTGGCGAGAGGACTCGAGGTTCGACTCACTCAGATCGATACCCACCACCTTGGACGGCTTGGTCTTGCGCCACTTGTGCATGTCCCCACCCCGACCCACCGCCAGCTCCAGCAGCGTATCGCCAGCCTTCACACAGGAATGGTACTGCCGCTCCTTGATCTTGTTGTGGAAGGCATACACATCCCGCAGGACCCGATCGCGTGCCTCCAGAGAATCACGGTAGTACAGGTCATCGTCCAGTGTATCATCGGGAGGATTACTCACCAGGGTCCGAATCATCTCTGTCGTCACAGGATTGTGGATGTTCGTCCAGATGTTGTCGGCAACATGGATGTCGTTGCCGAACTGAGGGCGACCCAGAACACGGTACTGATGGGTCTTGTCGTAACGCGTCCGCAGAACCTTCCACCGCCCCGTGTTCACGTCCCGCACACACTCGATGATGGTGTTGTCGTCAATCTTCTGACCCGACTCGTCGATCGGAACACCCTTGGAGTTCAGACCCAGCAGGATCTCCGATGCCTCGGGTGCCTTTGGCGCACTCGGTTGGAAGGGCGAGGGCACACGATCGCGAGACTCGGCAAGAACCTGGAGGTCCTCGGGAAGGCGAGGTGGCACGTACTCACCCGTGATGGTCTCGCAGGGATACACGATGTCCGTACCCGGCGTCCGAGAGACATACAGGGTGCCCCGAACCACGCGACGGCCCAGCAGAGAGTCGTACGACTCGCCCTGCTTGTACCGAACCAGGAAGTCAATCGAATTCTGGTCCGCAGGCTTCCACTTGTAGACACGCAACCACACCGCACCCCGACGATCGGCAATCGGCGCGACTGCGGACGTCTTGGGCGTGAAGATGAGTCCATCCGTCGGGTACTCGAACTTCGCATCCAGGACCTCACGAATCGCCTGCTCCATCATGGGACCATCGCCGGCGAGGAACATCTTGGTCTCGATACGCATCGGTGTGCGCGTGAACCCCGCCGAGAAGTCCGTCTTGAGATCCGCGACGAAGAGGTGGGCGCACCCGAGGCGAGACTTGAGGGGATTCTTGATGACGTCCTCGTCTGTCGTCATCAGAGGCAGGCGCATCGTGCTCTTGCCCCGGAACTGGTAGACGTCGAAGATACAGAAGAGATTGCGATCGACCAGGTACTCGCCGTCAATACAGTCGCCCACATGGTTGTCCTTTGTTGCCTTCATGCCCGTCCACGTGATCTTGCCAGACGGCGTGATCCGAATCAGGCGCTTGTCGGACGCCACCACCAGGAAGGACCGCTCCCCGTCGGCCTTGTTCGTCACCGTGTATCCCGTGAGGATGTTGTGCGGGCGATCGGCACGAAGGTGGCGGCGCTCCATCGTCACTGGGTTGAGGAACTGGATGCGTGACTGATCGAACTCCATCTTGTAGCGCTGCATGTCCGAGTCCGTGAGAAGGAAGGGCGATTGCTGGTATGCGGCAAGAAGAGGTTCGACGTGAAACAGAAGAGACTCCATCACCGTCTTGGCATCGGCGTCCTTGTTGAGCACCTCCACCTCCAACTCGTAGTTCGGAATCTGCTTGAGAACCTCGACCAGACTCTTGTGTGTGCGCATCTTGGACTTGACCAGAGAGAGATCAATCTGCAGGAGACCATCGCCCGTCTTCCAGGTCTTGCGGTGCATGATGCGAATGTGACTCGTCGGATCCATGGGGGTGCCCGTGAAGTCCTTGCGCAGGTGCTCCTCGTGGCGGAGGGTGAACTTGAGTTTGAGATCAGGGACCTCGACGACATCGTCCATCGACTTGGCTCCCGAGGGAATATCAAAGTAGCGACGCTTACGCTCAACAGCCAGCGGAACCCCGCGAAAGCTGTTGGTCGTACATACCTTGTGAATGTTTTCGGCGCCCAGAACGTTGACTCGCAGCCCATCGGGGTACGAGAACGAGGCGCGGTGCATCTCCGTGACACCGCCCGTCGTCACCGACTCAATTGCTGCGACAAGACGATCCGCCACATCCTTGGTTGCAATGAGTCCGGCAAGGACCTTGACCTCCAGTTCTGCATGTTTGTCTTTTTGGGCGAGGGACACCAGGTCCTTCAGTTTGCCCACGACACTCGAGGGAATGAGTGACTCCATACTTGTTGTATTGCCTGATTCTGTTTCATTCGTTTTCCCAATAAAAAATATTAACGTTGAGCCGATTCATATTGTTTGCGTTCGGCTGCATCCACATCCATCCGTTTATGCTGGTCGCGATAGAACTTCACCATCGCATCCATCTCCTGCAAACACGCATCGGGCAGGTTATCCGAGGAGACCAGAACCCCCGTATGCGTCTTTGTGTATTCCTGTGTGTACTTCTTGATGATATCGAAGATTTGTGCGTGCTCCTCTGCGTCGAGGAGTTCAATGTGTTCACGCAGGAGTTCCTTGCGGCTTCGGTTCATTTGTTGCAACCGCCACCTTTGTTTGGATACGCTTACGACGCACGGCTTCTGGTGCCTTTGCTGCGGCAACGTCTACCGTGACCGTCTTCTTCTCCGGCTCACCCGGCGCACCCACCGGCGCCGCAATGAACTGGCCGGGCGCCTCCGAGGCCTCCAGCGTCTCGGGGTTCGTCGCGGGTTGAATGATATTCCGCAACTTACCCAGGACCACAATCGTCTCGTCGCCTTGCTGGAATCGAGATCCGACGACCTCGAACTCCACCTCCTCTCCCTCGTTGATCGCATCAAACTCCTGATTGCCGATGTGGAGATCGCGAGGCAGCAGGACATCAATCGGCGTCATCTCGGCGTGGATACCAATCTTGCTCTTGAGGACCACAGGAGTGCGGAACACCTGCCCCGGGTGGGGAAGGCAGAGGTCAGCCTGGAAACGGACCGTGTAATCCACACCACCCTTGATGAGGTTTGTGCGACCCAGAGAATGCTCGACCACCGTGATAGACTGGCGCTGAATGTACCCCTCGGCCGTACACTTGCCTTCGTACTTCATGCGAAGTTGAGCGACCAAACTCGCATGAATGTTGCGTTGGAGGTAGCGAGCATCGATGTGAACGTTCCGCACAAGCTCGCGACGTTCGAACAGAGGATCCATGCTGCCTGTTGTTGTTGAGTAGGATTGATTCCTTTTTTCGAAGTCAAACTCTTAGTTCGTTTTAAACGCTTCTGTAAACAGATCCTGGTTTGTGCGATTCGACTTGGTTCCCTTGCCATCATACAGAACCGAGTACTCTTCTGGTGTAATCCAGAAACAGTTGTGCTCCTCGCGAGCCAGGAGCTCGGCATACATACAAATCACTTCCGTACTCGCATCCTCGGGGACTCCCTTGCCGTTCTTGTCGATGCGCACCGCAAGGTCCTTGACGTCCTTCTTCGCATACGCACCCGTGCCACAGGCAATGGGTGTGTACCGCTTCACCGTGAGATCCCGCTCTGGCGGACCCGTTCCAGCGAGCGAACGGGCGATGGCCATCTTCCCATCACTATTCAGGGTGACAAAGACATCCTTCTTGCGTGCAATGAAGTTCGCCACCAGAGCCGAGTTCCATGCCTCCACCCGAGTCTTCTCCTCAAACACAGGTTCTGTCGGAGGCTCAAACTCATTCTTTCCACGGACGATGAGCTCGGACCCCGGGACGTACAGGCGCGAAGCGAACGGCAACGAATCTGGTTTTGTTCGTATCTCGGACAAATAGGCCCGTTTCTCTGGTTCCGTGAACTTGTGATCGAACACATATCCGTTGAGGAGTGTCTCGCTGAACCGTTCCGTGATATCCGCGGGCCAGGAGATGGCATCCCGTTTTGTGGAGAGTATGTCTGGAGTCAACCGTACAGGTTCTGGTGCGGGAACAGGTTCATCGCTCACCTCCTCGCGAGGCAGGGAAACAGATCCCTTGGCGGGCGGCTGGGTGGTCCTCTCAATCAGGGTCGCATTCGGCACGCCAATCGGCGCCAGGGCATACAGATCACCCTTGGACTCCAGCAAACTCGCACGACCAAAGGCATCCTTGAATCGGAAGGCCGAGGTGATGGCTTGCTGCAGGTTGTAGACGACGACATCTGCCGTGTACGGGCGCAGGGCAACAATCAATTGCTCTCGATCCCAGATGGGTTTGTCGATGAGAAGTTGGGCCAGTCGGGTCAGGAGTTCGTCACGCACATCCAGGTAGGTCGACAGAGGACGCACGTGCTCGTTGTCGGGCTTTCCGGGACGCACAATACACTCCGCCACATCGGGGGCATCATCAAAGGCAGGACCCAACATCTCGTTGAGTTTGAACGTGACTTGCGGACCCTCCGACCGCTTCTGTGTGACTTCCAGAGTCTTCCACTCCTCCGGAAGTGTATTCAAGGTATTCATGAGCGAGCAGTCAATCGCCGACTCCGCCATGACCTTGCGAACTCGTGCAATCTTGATAGCCTTCGGTACCACTTTTGTTCGGTAGGTGTACTCGTCGAAGCACTCGCGATCCCCCGAACGAACGACGTGGAAGTACACGGTACAATTCTGCTCCTCAAAGGGAAGGAGTTGGTGGCTGCAGGTACGCAGACCCCGGCCCACAACCTGCTCGATACGACTGGAGTTCCACCACGGATCCAGAATGTGGATTTGACGAACATAGCGGAAGTCCACACCCTCCGACACAATCGGACTCGTGACAATCACACGAATCTGCTCTCCATTTCGATTCTTGGGAGACTTGACGCGATCAATGAGTTTCTGAATCTCTGTCTCCGACACGTCCGAGGTCAGCAGGATGTACTTGCCCTTTGACGTTCCCGAGTATGCTGGATTGGCGAGGAGGTTAGGTCCGTTGGCGGACGAGAATCCGTGCTCCTCCAGGGCCATCGCAAAGGGCCGCGCACCATACTTCTTGTAGTTCGAGTACACCAGGGCAATCCCCTTGGATTTCAACAGGGTGTTGATGATGCTCGCGTACTTGGCCGAATAGTTCGGCAACAGCTCGGTCGACAGGCATTTCTCGTTCACGTACGCGTATTGCTTACCCTCGAGACGGAAGACCTCCTCGAACGAGGGTTTCGGCAGGGTGATGATGGTGGGTTGCATGTACGCAAACTTCTTGGTGGGTTCGGTCGCATCGGTGCGCTCGACCTTGTTGAGGATATCCTTCTGCAGTCCCTGTGCCTCGGAGACAACCAACGAGATGTACTGCAGGTCCTCTCCATCACCGATGGACTTTCCGAGGAAACTCTTGGGACGAGAGGTCGACACCGACTTGGGAGCGGGCAGACGGAAGGGAAAGGTGAAAGGACTGTCTCCCTTGACGAAGGACACGTACTGCTGGCACCAATCGCGGAACCGCTCACCTGCACCGCCCGACTTCAGGGTCGCATCCGGATTGAAAAAGTCTGTGATGACAACTGATTGGGTGGGAGCCTGCTTGCGGTCGTTCCACAAACACAGATTCATAAAGAACACAATCTCATCAAAGGTATCGAACATCGGAGTGGCCGACAGGAAGACGAGTGTCATGTTGTTCGCAATCTTCACAAGTTTCTCCATGGCGACGGTGACGCCCTTAGACACACCCTCATCGCCCGACTCGCGGAGGTTGTGGGCCTCATCGATTATGACGAGGCGATTGTCGAAGGTCTCGTGCACCCAGTCGAGATTCTTGGCAACTTCCTGTTCGGTTCCCGTGAGTTTGTCGTTGAGGACATTGCCAAAGGACGCATAGGCCGCAAACTCGTAAAACTCATCAATCAGTTTCTTGGAGGTCTTCTCGAGCCGATCGCGAACGTCGGGATTGCTCCAGTTCTTGGGCTCGTTCTCGATACGCAGGAGCATATCGAGGTACCGACGACCGGTGCACTGCTTCGACTCCAAGATGCCGGAGATCGGGTCCAGGGACACGCGAGACATATCAAAGATCTGCGTTTGGAAGTTGTCTTGGACGGCAGCGGACGCGACGACAAGGACCTTCTTGTCTTGGAACTCGGGGCGCAGAATGTACTCCTCTGCGACCTGGATGGCCGTGCAGGTCTTTCCAACGCCTGTGCCGTGAAACATCAGAAGACTGCGGGTGGGACTGTCGGGGGAGAGGACACGACGCAAGAACTTCTGTTGGGGTTGGAGTTTGAAACTGGATTGTGCGGATGCACACATCTGGTTTCGTAACTGTTGAAGGGCACCGACCGTGGCAGTCGGCAGGGAGTTCACGGTAATCTCCGCCAGCTCTGGGTGAGTGAGATTGATCATTATCTATACTTTGTAAATCGTTTCTGATGGACTAACAAGAGGATGGCGGGTGTTAAGAGACCCCGTGAAATCGACTACGAAAGTTCTGCGGCAACCGCAGTATTCCTTTTCGGAGAGGAGAACGCCCGCCGCTTGGCTGAACAACTCGGACGCAAGGGGGCTTTGGATTACCGCGGGATTTTGGAAGCGAGTACTCCGACGACTCAGTGTAACAACGCAATAGAGAAGTTTGTAGAGGGAGTCCCCTGCTACTTATGTGGAATTCCGATTTATGCTCAGGGCAAAAAAGCAGAAGACGAGACCTACCCTGAATGCGAACATATCATGCCCCTCGTGCAAGCTCGCTGGTACAATCTCGCACACTATCCTAGACGCCCGCGCGACGACTCGATTCATCTGGAGTACGCGTGGGCTCATCGTTGTTGCAATCAGGCGAAATCAACACAGTTGTTTGTTTCGTATCCAGCGGAGAATGGAACTGTCACAATTCAAGACACCGTGATTTCGATGACCTTGGATTCCATTGTGCGACGGGCACGGAAGGCAGTTTCGAAATACAAGCAACTTGAAGAGATCATTGCTGCTATTGGTACGAAAACACGTAAAAACATCATTATTCAAGAAAAGGTCAAACCACTTGTTGATTGGATTAACAAGATTCCACACACTGTTCCTGGCGCGGGCGCTCTTCTTCAATTGTCTGGAGCTGCCAGTCTGATTGATCCGTCCACTCGCACCGAACAACTTCGGGAACTCGAAGAGACCTTGTTTTTGACAGAGGAGGAACTTGCCCGCATTCAACAGGACAGGGACGATCGAGGGTTTATCACTCATTACGTTGAAAAAGTAGTTGCCGAAAGAGTGGACGAGGAAGAAGCTGCCGAGGCACTTGTTGCGTTGAGCGCGCAGACTCTTCGTGCTCGTCGTTCATCGGTAGTTCAATTTCAAAACAAGAAAGCGGAATTGACGCGGGTTGCCTTGGATAAGCGGATACGTAAAGATCTAGCAGCTTCTTCTGCCGAAGCCGCAAGAGCCGCTGTCGCTCTTGTACGAATGAAGAATGCGACTCCTGCTACTGCGGGTGAGATGAAGAGGAGACTCATGTATGACGAGGATAACGCGGAGACAGAGGCAGAGGGAGGAGCAAGTAAGCGGCGTAGTCGTCGGAAGACGCGTCGCATGCGTGGTCGTCGCTCACCACTCCATAAGAATGTCCTCCATACGACACTCCGTGGTCGCCGGAAGTGAGTCCAGCTTCTGGTTCACCGTGTCCAGCGTCTCGTCCGGTGCCTCCTCCTCCGGGCCCTCAGGGAGTCGTGCCTCGTCAATAAGAATGTCCACGAACCCAGTGCCACAGGGGGGCTTCTGACCGAACATGATGTTGGCTGAGACTCCCCGCATGTTGTCGGACTCGGCCCAGGTCGCTGCATTAAACATAATCTTGGATGTTTCCTCGAAGGACGACTTGGCGAGCACACCCGTCTCGCCCTTCTTCATGCCCGTGCGACTCACAGGCACAATCCGCCCCGTAAAGGTCATGGTATCTACCAGCACCGCCAGATGGTGATAATTCACCTTCTCTGATGCGAAGACCTCATTGATCTCCTCGTAGATGCAGAGACGTGCCGCCTCAATCCCGAACACATCATGCACCTCGTGGATGTCGTTCGAGAAGGTCCGCGTGCCATCCACGCCGTCGAAGACCAGCAGATCGTACAGGTTCGTGCCCTCCACGTCCAGCACGTAGTACTTCTCCTTCGGCGTCGAGTACGCGCCCAGTGCCTCGACATACGACATCTCGTTCTTCACCTCACGCAGGAAGACACGACCAATGCCCTCCACACCCGTCAGCACTGTATCCAGAACCTTGTCCTCCAGGAACCGCAGCTGGATGGGGTTCTTCACGACATTCGGATCAAAGGCGATACGCAGGATCAGGTTCTGTGCCGACGAGTCGCTGTGCCGGCACTGCACGATCTTGAGACCCGAGGTGTTCATCAGAGCCGTCTGGATCTTCGTGAGATCCCGGATATCGCGGGCATTCAGCTTGTAGTCATCCAGGGCCACACGCATGATCCACGGAGACCCACAGGACCCGTCCGCCTCGGCGCTGAACGCCTCATAGCCCTCCAGCAACTCCCGATCCTCATCCACCGTCGTCGTGGCCGCCAGCGGGTAGGGATCGTAGTAGATGCGCACACTCTTGGCGACATCGCGCAGAGTCGTCTTCTGAATCTCCTTCATCTTGGAGATGCACTCGCGCTGGGAGCTCGCGATGTTGGGACGCAGGTACACCGTGTTCGAGGGACGCTTGGGATTCGGGGACGCACCCAGCAACTCCTCAATGCGCGGCACACCGGAGGTTGCGTTCGCCTTGGCCGTACCCGCCGAGTGGAAGGTATTCAGGGTCAGCTGCGTCGTCGGCTCACCAATCGACTGCGCGGCCAGAGCACCCACCATCTCACCCGCATGCACCATGGACTTGATGTAGCGATAGCGAACATCGCGCATCAACTCATCGAAGGTGTCCTTGCTGAACCGGTGGACGAGGATCGACTTCTTGGGAGCGAGGTAGAACCGCAGCAGGCAGTGGAACAACTTGTTCTGCGGGAACTCCTTCATGAAGCGCGTCAGGGCAGACGCGACGTACCCGGGCAACAGGTCTGTCTTAGTCGCATACGAGTTCGAGTACCGATCGACCAGACGACGCAGGTGGACGGGTGCATTCACCATGTCCGCCTTGCGATTGCGGAACACGGACTTGAAGAGCATCTCGCGATCCGCGATGATCTCGTCCACCATGTCCGGGACCTCCGTCGTCGACTCGGAAAGGAAGGGATTCACATCGTCGGGCGTCAGGGCGTAGTTGCGGTAGATGTCCTCCAGCGTCATCAGCACGAGGTTGCAGGACTGGAACTCCACCGAGGTCGTATCCACACCGTCATCGCCGTAGACGAACTGCACGATACTTCCGTTGACGTTACGCACCGTGCCGTCATACTCGATGTGCTGGTCCTCCATCGTCTTCATCAACTTGCGCTGGATGTAACCAGTATCGGAGGTCTTCACGGCCGTATCAATGAGACCCTCACGACCCGCCTGGGCGTGGTAGAAGAACTCGGCGGGCATCAGACCATCCACGAAACTATGCTCGACAAAGCCACGAGACTCCACGCCGTCATCGTAGCGAGCAAAGTGGGGCAACGTGCGGTCCTGCAGGGTGTACTGCACGCGCTTGCCCTCGATGAGCTGCTGAGACAGAAGGGCGACCATCTGTGTAATATTGTGAGGACCGCCCTTGGATCCCGAGTCGACAATCTGCACGATACGGTTCGTCTTAGGCAGGCTGTCAATCACCTGCTTCGAGATCTCGGACTCGACCTTCTTCATCGCCGACAGAATCTCCTCCTCCAGCTTCTCACCATCCGAGAGACCCGTGTCGTTCACAAAGGTTCCCGAGTGGACGTCCGACAGGATCTTCGCCACCTGCTTACGACCCTCCTGCACCTTCTCGTTCACGAAGGCGAGCGTGTCACGATCTGCAATCAGATCCGACGTACCGACCGAGAGACCCGTGTAGAGGTTGTACTGCGTGATGATGGACTGGATGTCGTTAATCATCTGACCGCAGCGCTCCGGACCCAGGTCGTTGTAGACCACATGGACCAGACCCTCGGACGTCGACCCAAAGGCAGACTTCTTGAGGATGCCCTTCACCAGTTGTCCGTTATCCAGGGTGACATTGCCCTTGAAGGACATGATCGGAAAGGCGGCCGAGATAATCTCTGCGCCCGTCCAGTTCCGGTTCTTGCGGACAAAGGGGCGCTTGATGCGAGCCAGGATATTCATGGCAATGACATCGGGCACCTCGACGCCTGGCTGGCTGATGCGGTACGCACCCGTCATCGTGTCCTGGAACAGCTGGATGATCGGTGAGTTCGTGCGAGGAGAGATGATGTTCCGCAGCACCGAGGCCAGGCACCGCAGTTCCGTTGCCGCCGCGATGCTCTGGGGCACGTGCATATTCATCTCATCACCGTCGAAGTCGGCGTTATAGGGGCGCGTAGCCGACACGTTCAGGCGGAAGGTCGAGTACGGGAGCACACGCACACGATGCGCCTCCATGGATGCCTTGTGGAGAGAGGGCTGGCGATTGAAGAGCACAATGTCACCATCCAGCAGGTGACGGTGCACCACATCACCCTCACGCAACTCGATGTTGTCCGCGTTGACGTAGCGAAGAGAGAAGGTCGCCTTGTCGCGCTTGGAGTACACCGACTTGGCACCCGGGTGCTTGTCGGGACCGTTACGGACATTCTGCAGGAGACGCTCGCGATTGTAGGGCGAGACGATCTCCGGGAAGGTCAGATTGATGGCAATCTCCTCGGGCACACCCAGCTCATCCAGATCGATGGTCGCGTCGGGCGTGATGACCGAACGGGCGCTGAAGTCCACGCGCTTACCCATGAGGTTGCCGCGCACACGACCCGTCTTGGCACCGAAGCGGGACTTGAGGGTACGCAGAGGACGACCCGAGCGCTGCTGCGAGGGTGCCATGCCCTTGATGTCGTTATCGATGTAGGTGGCCACATGATACTGCAGGAGTGCCGTGCGCTGGTCGATCATTTGGGCTGCCTCACCGCGATCGATGCGCGTACGAAGCTCGGCATTGGCACGCACGATATCCACCAACTTGTGCGTGAGATCGTCCTCCATACGCTGCTGGTCGTCCATCACGACGGAGGGACGCACCGTGAGAGGAGGCACGGCGAGAACCGTGCAGATCATCCACTCAGGGCGGGCAAACGTGGAGTCAAAGCCCAGACGCTTGCAGTCCACATCCGTGATGCGAGCAAAGGCCTGCAGAACCATCTCCGGCTGAATGGGAACGGGAGGAGGTGGAATGGGATCGTTCTTGGGTGCCGCAAACTGTCCCTCCAACGACGCGGCCTTACCAACCACCTTCGCCACCTTGGCAAACACTGTCGTATGGCACACGAGGCAGGCCGCGGGGCGCTTCATCGGCATCGCGTCACGAATCTCCTTGAACCGTGCCGCACCCGTGGTCTTGATCTCGTCAAGTTTCGCGGGCGGGAGCAAGGGAACGGAGCAGTTCAGGCAGATGAGGTTACATAACTTCTCGATGGTATCAAAGAACTGGTAGAGATAGACGGGTCGGGCCAGAGTAATGTGTCCGAAGTGACCCGGGCAGAACTGGTTGGTCTGCTTGCAGGTGGGGCACTCCTTTCCATTCTCAATGACGCCAAACCGAGCATCAAAGACACCGTTGGGAACGGGCTGGTTGCTCTGGTACGTCTTCTCGGTGGTAACCTCCACGACACTGCGTTTGCGAATGTCGTCGGGATTGGAAATACCAAACTGGACGCCTACAATGGTGTCCCCCATGATATGCTTGTCTTGTGTATTGTTTATATTCATTCGTTTTGCACGGTCGTCCTCGTATCCCTCAGTACACACCCATACAATAGTCCCAGGTCGACTGCCAGAGCTCGTCATTTTCGAAGAACCGAGAGACGGATCCCGCGTCGTGGGACTTTTTGAGTTTCTCAACCAAGAACTCGAACTCCTCTCCGCGTTTCTGGACGAAGAGAACCGGTTGGCGGATAGGCGTGTGGAGGACGTAGTACCGCACATCAAAGGCAAGCCGAGAGGCATCGTAGGCCGAGACCCCAAAGATGCCCTCCGAATCCTTGAAGTCCAGAATGTGTTGGGTGAGATAGTCCAAGGTTGTATAGTGTTTCATCGATTGCGATATCGTTTGCGATATCTTTGACATTCTTATTCAGTGCTGAGACAAACTATCCGTAGTAATACTGTATCTGATAGCTTACGTCACTCGGGGTCTTCAAGATAAAACTGAGAAACACCTTCCAGGTCCCGTTTCCGTCGTTGGCAAAGTAGATATGAACCACACGATTCAGGTTGTTTGTTCCGAGATTGACGAACCCCGATAACCAAATTCGTTGAGTGGTCGGTATCCCCGTCGATGCAGATAGAGAGTACACCGTACCTGTAGCAGGAGACCCCACGATTGTTTTTGTAAGCGTCACACTCCCCGAAGTCAACCTCGGAGTCCCTTGCAATCCTCGGGGTCCAGTCGGTCCAGTGTATCCCGTGTATCCTCTCACGCCCGCCGTTCCTCCTGTTCCCGCGCCTCCTTGGGGACCCATGACACCTGTGGCGCCGGTATATCCAGTGTACCCCGTCGGACCCGTGTACCCTGTGGGACCTCTGTACCCAGTGTACCCGATGACTCCGTATGTTGCATATGTACCTGTTGGACCCCGATACCCCGTGTATCCCGTGGATCCTGTGTATCCTGTGGATCCGGTTTGACTTGTGGCGCCGGTCGGACCTGTATATCCTGTGGGTGCCTTGTACCCTGTGGGCCCCGTGTACCCTGTGTATCCCGTCGGACCCGTGTACCCAGTAGGTCCTGCGTACCCCGTATATCCCGTATATCCCATTGACCCGTAATCGGACAACTCTCCCTCGAGACCAGGATATCCGATATACCCCGTATACCCCGTATTTCCTGTCGGTCCAGGGATAGACCCCAGTACCGTACATCCCTTCACGGTTTCGTAACACGTATCTGACTTCCGCGGGTAATACGACATTGTTGTTATAGGGTGTAATAGTTTATTCCGATTGTTCCAGTTGGTGAGGTTGTCTTCACAATCCCCGCAAAGGCCGCCCAGGTTGTTCCTCCACCCGAGTGTCCGGTAGGTCCGAAATACACCTGTGTCACATACACACCGTCGAATGGATCGACAGACCATCCTTGCAACCAAATGGGCTTTTCAGTGGATATCGAGGTATCGGTTGCATATATGCCACCACTTGTGGTGAAACTCGACCCCGATATCGATACGGATGCTCCTGTGACTCCGGAAATCGCAGGTCCATTGTTTCCCGTGGGACCCGAGGGTCCTGTGTATCCTGTCGGCCCCACATCACCAATCGCACCAGGTGCTCCCTGAGGACCCTGACGTCCATTGGGACCTGTGGGCCCCGTGTATCCCGTCGTTCCCGTATACCCCGTGTTTCCACTGACTCCCGTATATCCCGTATACCCTGTATATCCGGTATTCATGACCGCTCCCGGGAATCCGGTAGGTCCTGTGTACCCCGTTGGGCCCGTGTATCCTGTGTATCCAGTATTCATTGCAGACCCAGGGAACCCTGTCGGACCCGTGTATCCCGTGTACCCCGTGGGACCCGTGGGACCGGTATAACCCGTGGGACCCGTGTATCCCGTGTATCCTGTCGGTCCTGTGTATCCTGTATCTCCAGTGGGTCCTGGACTCTGCGAGCTTCCCGGAAGTCCCTGCGGTCCGGTTGGACCCGTATATCCTGTGTATCCCTGTGGTCCAGGCGGTCCAGGCGCGACCGGACATGGGTTGGGAGCACACGTCACTAGCCCCTGTCCGGGTATGTATCGTGAGAGCATCTTGTTATTAGAAATAGAAGCGTTTCCTGGTTAGAGGCGCACAATCATTATACATTGGGTCCTGCTAGAGGATAATCTGTATTATTTGTCGTCCATATAAGATCTCCATGCTGGTCAACCCAGAGTCGTCCTACTGAATCACCATCATCACGATTGTCAAAGTAGATGCCGCTTCCGAAATTGAATAACAAGGTAAGGTCGGTGTTCGTTGCTGTTGTAATAACCTGGATTCCACTTATAGTCCCATCGTTGCTTGTGATCGTTCCCGTGTCGCCCTTGGGTCCCGTGTATCCCGTGTATCCCGTGTATCCTGCGTATCCGGTGTACCCGGTGTATCCCGTGTATCCGTCTCGTCCAGCGTCTCCCGTGTATCCAGTGTATCCTGGCGGACCTGTGTCTCCCTTATTTCCCTGTGGACCTGTGCTTCCACTCGGACCCTGTGGACCCGTGACTCCCTGCACGCCATCTGGACCCTGTATTCCTGTAGGACCCGTGTACCCCGTGTAGCCGGTGTACCCTGTGGGACCTGTGTCACCTGTGTACCCCGTGTATCCCGTGTATCCAGTGTGACCGGTGTAGCCAGTAGGTCCTGTGTATCCTGTGTACCCCGTGTATCCGGTGTATCCCGTGGGTCCCGTGTACCCCGTGTATCCAGTATACCCGGTAGGACCCGTGTACCCCGTGTAGCCGGTGTACCCTGTGGGACCTGTGTATCCGGTATAGCCCGTGTATCCCGTAGGACCTGTGTATCCTGTGTAACCCGTGTATCCTGTGGGACCCGTATATCCAGTATAGCCCGTGTATCCAGTTGGGCCCGTGTATCCCGTATAGCCTGTGTATCCTGTGGGACCCGTATAACCCGTGTAGCCGGTGTAGCCTGTGGGTCCCGTGTATCCCGTGTACCCTGTGTACCCTGTGGGACCCGTGTACCCCGTGTAGCCAGTGTACCCTGTAGGACCCGTATATCCCGTGTAGCCTGTGTATCCTGTGGGTCCTGTGTATCCTGTGTAACCCGTGTATCCAGTTGGGCCCGTGTACCCCGTGTAGCCTGTGTCACCTGTGTATCCCGTGTATCCCGTGTAACCTGTGTATCCCGTAGGCCCCGTGTATCCCGTGTACCCTGTGTACCCCGTCGGCCCAGTGTATCCGGTGTGACCGGTATATCCTGTCGGACCCGTGTATCCCGTATAGCCTGTATACCCCGTGGGTCCGGTGTATCCCGTATGACCGGTATATCCTGTCGGACCCGTGTACCCCGTGTAACCGGTGTATCCTGTAGGACCCGTATATCCTGTGTATCCCGTATATCCTGTCGGTCCTGTGTATCCTGTGTGACCGGTGTACCCAGTAGGTCCCGTATCACCAGTATACCCTGTGTATCCCGTGTAACCTGTGTATCCCGTAGGCCCCGTATATCCAGTGCGCCCTGTGTACCCCGTCGGACCGGTGTACCCTGTGTGACCGGTGTAGCCAGTAGGTCCTGTGTCACCTGTGTATCCCGTGTAGCCAGTGTATCCTGTCGGACCTGTGTATCCCGTGTATCCAGTGTATCCTGTGGGTCCCGTGTACCCTGTGTGTCCTGTGTACCCTGTGGGACCTGTGTATCCGGTATATCCTGTGTACCCCGTGGGTCCAGTGTATCCTGTGTGACCCGTGTACCCTGTCGGTCCCGTGTATCCTGTGTAACCCGTGTACCCCGTGGGACCTGTGTATCCCGTGTATCCTGTATATCCTGTCGGTCCCGTGTACCCTGTGTGTCCTGTGTACCCTGTGGGACCTGTGTATCCGGTATATCCTGTGTACCCCGTGGGTCCAGTGTATCCTGTGTGACCCGTGTACCCTGTCGGTCCCGTGTATCCTGTGTAACCCGTGTACCCCGTGGGACCGGTGTATCCCGTGTATCCAGTGTACCCCGTGGGTCCCGTATACCCTGTGTGACCGGTATACCCTGTCGGACCCGTGTATCCAGTGTACCCCGTGTATCCTGTGGGTCCCGTATACCCTGTGTGACCGGTATACCCTGTCGGTCCCGTGTATCCCGTGTAGCCAGTGTATCCTGTCGGACCTGTGTATCCCGTGTATCCAGTGTATCCTGTGGGTCCCGTGTACCCTGTGTGTCCTGTGTACCCTGTGGGACCCGTATATCCCGTGTATCCAGTGTACCCTGTAGGTCCCGTATACCCTGTGTGACCGGTATACCCTGTCGGACCCGTGTATCCCGTGTAGCCGGTGTAGCCCGTCGGTCCAGTGTATCCGGTGTGACCCGTGTACCCTGTCGGTCCCGTGTATCCCGTGTAACCCGTGTACCCCGTGGGACCTGTGTATCCCGTGTATCCCGTATACCCTGTCGGTCCCGTATACCCTGTGTGACCGGTGTATCCCGTCGGTCCTATGTATCCCGTGTATCCCGTGTATCCTGTCGGCCCCGTGTACCCCGTATGGCCCGTGTATCCCGTCGGACCGATGTATCCAGTGTACCCCGTGTATCCCGTCGGACCCGTGTATCCTGTGTAGCCAGTGTATCCTGTAGGTCCAGTGTACCCTGTATGACCGGTATACCCTGTCGGACCTGTGTATCCCGTGTACCCTGTATATCCTGTCGGTCCCGTGTATCCAGTATATCCCGTGTAGCCTGTGGGACCTGTGTATCCTGTATATCCTGTGTAACCCGTCGGGCCAGTGTATCCTGTGTAGCCAGTGTATCCCGTGGGACCTGTGTATCCCGTGTGACCAGTGTACCCAGTAGGTCCTGTATAACCTGTATATCCCGTATACCCTGTCGGACCCGTGTATCCAGTGTGTCCCGTATATCCTGTCGGTCCTATGTAGCCCGTGTAGCCCGTGTATCCCGTCGGTCCTGTGTATCCCGTGTGTCCTGTGTATCCCGTGGGTCCTATGTACCCGGTGTAGCCAGTGTAGCCTGTTGGACCCGTGTAGCCTGTGTACCCCGTATATCCTGTCGGTCCAGTATATCCCGTATGACCCGTATATCCTGTCGGTCCTATGTACCCGGTGTAGCCGGTGTAACCTGTCGGACCTGTATATCCCGTGTATCCCGTGTACCCCGTTGGTCCAGTATAACCTGTGTAACCCGTATAACCCGTGGGACCCGTGTATCCAGTGTACCCCGTGTATCCTGTCGGACCTGTGTATCCAGTGTGACCGGTGTAGCCAGTGGGTCCTGTTACTGTACTCGGCGCACCCGTTGCACCCGTATATCCTGTGTATCCTGTGGGTCCCGTGTATCCTGTGTAGCCGATGTATCCAGTGTACCCCGTGTATCCGGTGGGACCTGTGTATCCCGTGTATCCTGTCGGCCCTGTGTACCCCGTATATCCTGTGGGTCCTGTGTACCCTGTGTAGCCAGTGGGACCCGTGTACCCTGTCCGTCCTGTGTACCCCGTATAGCCAGTGTATCCGGTAGGACCGGTGTCACCTGTATATCCCGTGTATCCCGTGTATCCCGTAGGACCCGTGTATCCCGTGCGACCCGTATAGCCTGTGGGTCCTGTGTATCCTGTGTATCCCGTGTATCCTGTGGGTCCTGTGTACCCCGTGTACCCTGTGGGTCCTGTGTATCCTGTGTATCCCGTGTATCCTGTCGGACCCGTGTACCCCGTGTACCCTGTGTATCCAGTGGGGCCTGTGTACCCCGTATGCCCGGTATATCCCGTAGGACCGATGTATCCCGTATATCCTGTGTACCCCGTATGCCCGGTGTACCCCGTGGGACCGATGTATCCTGTATAACCAGTGTATCCCGTATGGCCCGTATCACCAGTATATCCTGTTGCTCCAAGTCCAGTGTATCCCGTGTATCCCGTATATCCAGTTGCACCCGTATTTGTGGCGCTTCCAGCAAATCCCTGGGGACCTGTATTTCCCGTGGGTCCTTGAGGACCAGTCACTCCTTGCACTCCATCCGGTCCCTGCAGTCCAGTCGGTCCCGAGGGTCCGGTATATCCTGTGTATCCCGTGTACCCCGTGTATCCTGTCGCTCCCAGTCCAGTATATCCCGTATATCCTGTCGGACCAGTGTCTCCCGTATATCCTATGGGTCCGGTGTCTCCCTTGTTGCCCTGCGGACCTGTGTTACCCGTAGGTCCCTGAGACCCCGTCACTCCCTGCACTCCGTCGGGTCCCTGAATTCCTGTCGGGCCCGTGGGTCCCGTGTACCCTGTGTATCCTGTCGGTCCCGTGTACCCTGTGTGTCCTGTGTATCCCGTCGGTCCCGTGTATCCCGTGTATCCCGTGGCACCTGTATCACCTGTATCTCCCTTGTTGCCCTGCGGACCTGTGTTACCAGTGGGTCCCTGAGACCCTGTGACTCCCTGCACGCCATCGGGTCCTTGAATTCCTGTCGGGCCTGTGGGACCCGTGTATCCCGTGTATCCTGTCGGTCCCGTGTACCCTGTGTGTCCTGTGTATCCCGTCGGTCCCGTGTATCCCGTGTATCCAGTGGCACCTGTATCACCTGTATCTCCCTTGTTGCCCTGCGGACCTGTGTTACCAGTGGGTCCCTGGGGTCCAGTGACTCCCTGCACTCCATCTGCCCCTTGGATTCCTGTCGGTCCTGTCGGTCCCGTGTATCCCGTGTATCCTGTCGGTCCCGTATACCCCGTGTGTCCCGTGTATCCTGTCGGTCCTGTGTATCCCGTGTATCCTGTGGCGCCGGTATCACCGGTGTTTCCCTTGTTGCCCTGTCCTCCTGTGTTACCAGTGGGTCCCTGGGGTCCGGTGACGCCCTGCACTCCATCTGCCCCTTGGATTCCTGTCGGACCTGTGGGACCCGTGTACCCCGTGTATCCCGTGTAACCTGTGTACCCTGTGTGTCCCGTGTATCCTGTCGGACCTGTGTATCCCGTGTATCCTGTGGCACCGGTATCACCCGTATTTCCCTTGTTGCCCTGTCCTCCTGTGTTACCAGTGGGTCCCTGGGGTCCGGTGACTCCCTGCACTCCATCTGCCCCTTGAATTCCTGTCGGACCTGTCGGTCCCGTGTACCCCGTGTATCCCGTGTAACCTGTGTACCCTGTGTGTCCCGTGTATCCCGTCGGACCTGTGTATCCCGTGTATCCTGTGGCGCCGGTATCACCTGTGTTTCCCTTGTTGCCCTGCGGACCTGTGTTACCGGTAGGTCCCTGTAATCCCGTGACTCCCTGTACTCCATCCGGTCCCTGAATTCCTGTCGGACCTGTGGGACCCGTGTACCCCGTGTATCCTGTCGGACCCGTGTACCCTGTGTGGCCCGTGTATCCTGTCGGACCTGCGTACCCCGTGTATCCAGTGTATCCTGTGTCACCGGAGTTTCCCTTGTTTCCCGCTGGACCTGTGTTACCAGTAGGTCCCTGTGGTCCCGTGACTCCCTGCACTCCATCGGGGCCCTGCACTCCTGTCGGTCCTGACGGTCCTGTGTACCCCGTGGGACCCGTGTATCCGATATACCCTGTGTATCCTGTGTATCCCGTCGGTCCTGCGTACCCCGTGTACCCTGTATATCCTGTGTCACCGGAGTTTCCCTTGTTTCCCGCTGGACCTGTGTTACCAGTAGGTCCCTGCGATCCTGTGACTCCCTGCACTCCATCGGGTCCCTGCACTCCTGTCGGACCTGTTGGTCCTGTGTACCCCGTGGGACCCGTGTATCCGATATACCCTGTGTATCCTGTGTATCCCGTCGGTCCTGCGTACCCCGTGTACCCTGTATATCCTGTGTCACCGGAGTTTCCCTTGTTTCCCGCTGGACCTGTGCTGCCGGTAGGACCCTGAGACCCCGTGACTCCCTGCACTCCATCGGGTCCCTGGAGTCCCGTCGGTCCTGTTGGTCCTGTGTATCCCGTGTACCCTGTCGGTCCCGCGTTTCCCGTGTACCCCGTTGGACCCGTGTACCCCGTTGTTCCAGCATACCCTGTGTATCCCGTGTACCCCGTTCCGCCCGCGTTTCCGTCGTTTCCCTGTCGACCCGTGTTGCCAGTGGGGCCCTGGGGACCCGTGACTCCCTGCACGCCATCGGGTCCTTGAATTCCTGTCGGTCCCGTGGGTCCCGTGTACCCTGTGTATCCTGTGTATCCAGTTGCTCCTGTGTTCTCTGCACTACCTGGCACGCCCCTAGGTCCAGTCGATCCCGTGGGACCCGTGGGACCCGTTGATCCCGTGGCTTGCGCGAGGCCGTCCGCTCCCCGGGGACCTGTCGCTCCTGTTGGGCCTGTGTTTCCACTCTCGCCCTGTGGACCCGTGTATCCCGTATACCCACTATGACCTGTGTATCCTGTGGGACCCACGTCGCCCGTGTATCCTGTGTATCCTGTGGCACCAACTGCTCCAGTGTACCCCGTGTACCCCGTAGGACCCGTGTACCCCGTGTACCCCGTAGGACCCGTGTATCCCGTGTACCCCGTAGGACCCGTGTACCCTGTACGTCCCGTGTATCCTGTCGGACCCGTGTACCCAGTGTACCCCGTGTATCCCGTCGGTCCTGTGTATCCGGTTCCACCACCACCGCCACTCCCAGGATCTCCCTTTTCTCCCTTGGGACCCGTCGCGCCCGTGTATCCCGTGTATCCAATCATTCCCGTCGGTCCCGTGTACCCTGTCGCACCTGTGTTTGCCGCTGTTCCCGGCGGACCCGTCGTCCCCGTAGGACCGGTGTACCCTGTGAATCCCGCATATCCCCGCGGACCCGTGTACCCAGTATATCCAGTGTACCCGGTGTACCCAGTATCTCCCTGGCGCCCTGGCAACCCTGTATCACCAGGCAGTCCTGGAGGTCCTGGATTACCGATACCACCTTGTTGACCCCTGGGTCCTGTGGGTCCAGTGTATCCTGTGTATCCTGTATACCCCGTATATCCCGTTGCACCCGTGTTGGTTGCTGTACCTGCCTCTCCCCTGGGACCTGTCGCTCCCGTCGGACCCGTGGGACCGGTAAACCCCGTCGATCCCGTGTACCCACGAGGCCCCGTGTATCCGGTGTATCCCGTATATCCCGTTGCACCGGTGTACCCCGTGTCTCCCGTCCGACCCGGAGACCCCGTATCACCCGGGAGTCCAGCAGGACCCGGGTTGCCAACTCCTCCGCGATCTCCCCTGGGTCCCGTGGGTCCAGTGGCACCCGTGTATCCCGTGTACCCGGTGTATCCCGTTGCACCCGTATTCTCTGCCGTGCCCGCGTCTCCCTTGGGTCCGGTCGCGCCTGTGGGACCCGTGAAACCGGTAAACCCCGTCGACCCCGTGTACCCACGAGGACCCGTGTACCCTGTATACCCTGTGTATCCCGTCGAACCCGTGTACCCTGTGTCTCCCGTCCGACCCGGAGACCCCGTATCACCCGGAAGTCCAGCAGGACCTGGATTACCCACACCGCCCTGGTCTCCCCTGGGTCCTGTGGGTCCGGTGGCGCCGGTATATCCGGTGTATCCGGTGTATCCTGTTGCACCCGTATTGGTTGCTGTGCCAGCCTCGCCCCTAGGTCCGGTTGCGCCTGTCGGACCCGTGAACCCAGTAGGACCCGTATATCCAGTAAACCCGCGAGGACCCGTGTAACCCGTGTACCCCGTGTATCCTGTCGGACCAGTGTACCCCGTATCTCCCTTCTGACCTGGAGTTCCCGATTCACCGGGCTGACCCGCTGGACCTACATCACCGATGGCTCCTCGATCTCCCTTGGGTCCCGTGGGTCCGGTATATCCGGTGTACCCAGTCGGTCCAGTGGACATCGTCTATTGTTCTACTACATCAATTTTACAATCGAGATAATTGCGGATACACTGCTGCTGCCTCCAAGCGCGGACGGAAGTCCGGAAGACGTATGCCAATACAACCGAAGTGCAAAATTTGTGGTCTCTGCAGGATTGACAAAGGCGTGCAGGAGAGAAATACCGCCGCCGTAGGGCGAGGTTGGTTGTCCGACGGCAACTACGTTGTAACTCGACGACGTAGAGTACTGACCGAGGGCAAGAACAAAACTCACCTGGTTCGAATTGGATCCAGGATCAACGTTGTGAGCATTCTTCGCTGTGATAAAAAATGCCCCCGCCGGGAGTTGAAACGAGGGCGATGAGTTGCCGAAGTCTAGTTGGAGAACAACCAGGTCATCGGAGTACTTATTCAACTCTCGATTCTGGGCGGCGTTCAGTCCCGCCACGGACCTGGATACGGGGGGTCCAGCAAGACCTCCGTACCCCGTCACAATGGTTGACACATGATTCGTAAGACTGGGATAGGCAGAACCACCGTACAAGTTCAAAACACTCCCAAATGACGATGGGGTAAATGTCGGTGGCGCGAAGGTTTGTATCTCTGCAGCATGTGTGCCTTGAACCCCTCGCGGACCCGTGTATCCTGTCGGACCTGTGGGTCCAGGGGGTCCAGCAGGACCCTGTTCTCCACGACCACCCTGTACGGTACCACCACTTATACCCTTCGGTCCCGTATAACCGGTGTATCCCGTGTACCCGGTATCTCCTGTATAACTCTCGCCGCCTAGAGTCGAAAAGACGAGACTCAGAGTAGAATTGTTTGCGATCTTGTAGTCTGCCAGCGTGCGTCCATCCCAGAGAGGTTTACCCGACAAGGCAAGACGCTGAATACCCACGGGAATTCCTTTCAGGTGTTGAATTCGCTCTTTGATGTGATGAATCATATCGAATCCATCAACGGTCATCGCCACCGTGCCGGACGGCGTACGTACGAAGATTTGCATGTCTTTGCATACCTAACGAGAAATCAATACATCAAACGAGACACGGGGTGCGGATTCTTCTACCCAAGACATTTCCTGCTCTAAACATCAAATGACCGACGAAGCTTACACCGGCGGTACGGGATACACGGGATACACAGGAGATACAGGACCACATGGAATTTACAATTACGGATACCCGGGACCTACGGGACCTACGGGAATTCCGGGCGTGGCAGGACAACAGGGACCGAGAGGATTTCCGGGGATTCCCACAAAACCTCTGGGTGTGGCAATCTTTACCGCTCAAACGCAGGGAGGCGACGTATCTTACACAATTGCGGCAGATCAGACAGATTTTCCCGTCAATCTTTATGATGTTTTAGGACCCGACCCCACTGCCCCATTTGGAATACCGGGGTTAGTTTTTACCGATGGACTCGGCGGGGGCGATTTTGCGCCGGGGAATATTATCACGATCCCTGCTGGAACGTATTACGTCGAGGCAGCAGTGAATATCGGTTCGTCGGATTTCAGCAACGCCGATTTAAGCTTTAGCGGAAAACGGCTTGCTCTGTTTTTGGATAATACGTCGGGACAGCAAAACCTGTGTGGTCTGCTTATCAATCCGGAAGCACCGACAACGGTATACCTCTCTTCATACCTCACCGTTACCGCAACGACAAATTATACCTTCCATATGAAGAGCAGCGGGAGGTTCACCCAAGTTGAATCAACGTACAGGTGGTTCAGTAGTCCTAACTTGAGTACGTATTCGGCGGGGGGGAACACGACGACTCTTACAGATAGTTCGTTTCAGAACTCGGTGATCTCGTTCATAAAAATCGCGTAAACAATTCCCTCTATACGATAAATGGGTGATTATTACACAGGTGACACCGGGTATACGGGGTACACTGGTTATACGGGTCCTCGAGGCGATGACGCTCCCATCGGACCGACGGGTATCCAGGGTGTGCAGGGTCCCCAGGGGCCCCTGGGTCCTATAGGACCTCGTGGAGCACGCGGATTTCCTGCCTTCCCGTTCCCGGGCGCCCAGGTATCTCTTCAAACCTTCGCAAATACCGACAGCGTCCAAGGGGACGGGGCAACGCCCGTCAACCGGGTGTTTACGGCCACCGCGACATACAATGCGCCGGCACTGAACTCGTCGGGGTATTCGTTGACGATCCCCGGATTGCGCGTTTTCGTTGAAACCGTCGGAGGCACCCAGCAGTCTTTCATCCTTGACAAGGGAACCTATTTCATTCAGGCGGCAGCGACGGTGTCCTCTGCTGTAACAAGTTCATCATACCTCATTCTCTCTCAACCTATCCTTAGTTTTTATATTGACATTGCCAAGGGACCCACCATTGTCGGGGCGGGTGTTGCCACTCTGGATTTGGTGCTTGTTAATGATAGCGACGCTAGACCCCTAATTCTTCGTCACACAGGTGTGAACTCGGGAACAACGATTGGACCCTCGGGCACTATTGACAGCCTGACACCGCCCAACGTGGTTATTTCTTTCATGAAGATATAAGACAGTACTATAAACATGGACACAGGTGCTACTGGACCGAGTGATTTTACGGGTGCTACAGGACCCACAGGACCCTTTGGCGATACCGGACCCGACCTCAGCATGTTCCCGTCTGCGGCCACGGGACCGGTTGAACCCCCGCACATTGCGACCCTGGAGGAGTTGATGGCAAGTTATGGGGCGATTGTCAACAAGGAGGCAGAGGACCGCACAACCCTTGCTCCTCTCTTGAACGAGTCGCGCGAGACCCTGCGCGTGCCCCTGTTCCAGTGGGCGTCGGCGGGGTTCCCGAATATCTGGGTCGCCCAGACCTTCACCCTCGAGGTGCCCCCGACGTGTTCGGATGGCATCTCGAGGAATATTTACGAGTATTTTGAGTATTGTTTGGGTACAAACATGGCTGACCTGATTGCAACAATTCAGGCGAAGGTCACCGGAATTCAGTTTTCGTACTCCTTCCAGGGGAATACTTTGCGTTTGCACGTGAGTAAGGCGTGAGGATTACGAAGGTGAAATAGCACCGGGTACTGTGTATGATCCCTTATATTTGGCCACACCCACATAAATGCGCACATCTTGGATATATGCGGATGCCGAGCGTTCTCCGCTTCCGTCGTTGGGAGGCAACCATTGGTAGTCGCCTATACGTAGATTCTGGGTAAGAGGTGTGCGAATCACTGTGTAATTATTCGTGCTTGTTGCTACCTGAGAACCATCCAAGAACAGAGCGAAGGTATTTCCATAACGCTCCAGGGCACAGTGATGCCAGGTATTTATGGAGGGGACGCTTCCGTTTGTCATTGCTACCGGCCATCCACTGCCTGAACTCGCATACGCGTACAGGTAATTGTTGGTCTCTAGAATAATAATCCAACCGCTAGATTGGTCCTTCGAATATGTACCCGATGCGTCACCCGAATGAGTTAACAGACACTGATAACCAACGTTGTTCGCCGTGAGATAAAACCAGAACTCTACGGTGAAATCAGATCCGCCCACTGCAACCGTGTTATTCAGATTTGACGTTCCGGCGAAGGCAATGTACTTCTTGCTTGTGTAGGGTGATACATCGAGGGACTGAGTGTAAAACTTTGATGCTGACGATGTGAGTGCGGCACTGTTCACAGCCGTGGGTGTAAGGTTTGTTCCATATTGGCGGATGTACGCAGATACATCGTTGAATCCCCAGGTTGCGTTCAAGGGCGCGGCCAGAACAAGAAATTGCGCGTATGGGTCTGGATTGAATGACGATGCACCGTATAACGTCAACGATACCTGTGTCTTTGAGAAACGGGATGCAAAGGCATTGAAGTTGTTGATAAGTTCATTCGACTGTAGACACCGAGAGTACACGTTAAGAACAGAAATATCAAAGTTACCGAATGTCGAAGACCCATATCCTCCGGCTGTTCCAAAGTATCCACTTTGTGCAGATGTGGTCACGGCGTTCTGACCTCCCAGATAGATTGGATTTCCCGTCGGGAATTGTCCTTGGGTCATCACCATTCCGGTCTGCACTGTGTCAACAAATACCCGTGTCCCCGTGTTAAAACTCGAGGTCATGGTTACCTCATGCCACAATCCATCGTTAACGAGCGCACTCGTCGGGGCGGTTTGATTGGATTGGTCTGCTGTTGGACCCATTCCACTCCACGCACCCGCGTATCCCGCGCCAATGGTAACACCCAGATCGCGATCGGGCGCTGTCGGGCATCCAACGCCCCAGATATGGGGCTTTTGATAGAATGTAGCGTTATCCGCTGTTGTCGTTGTACGAATCCAGGCAGTCACGGTGAAACTTCCCTGATTGAGTAAGAAATAACTACCGTAACCCGAGGTTCCGTTGAATGTAATGTACCCCGGGTTTCCGCTCACGACTGTGGGAGTGTTTGTCAATGTGATGTTGTTCGTCAATTTGTTGTCCACAAGGGTTGGCAGTGTGGTGGGTGTTGCTGTCGCATCAAAGTTGTATGTCAGACCATTCGCAATCGCCGGCGTGTGCACCCATCCCAAATAGGTGGGGATACTCCTAAAGGGGTGAGGTATGTAATATGGTTGTGTACTCGGTAAGAGTGGACGGAGACCCCACTTGTTTGCGAGGTACCCTTCGATTTGTTGACGTTGAAAACTCGTAAGGGCACTTGAAAAGACAATGACCTCCGCAATGTTTCCGATAAAGTATCGTGACAAGAAGGTACTTGATAGAGAGACACGACTAGAACCACTGCGGGTTGAACTAAACGCGGAACTAATCATATGATATGTTGTATATGTTGAGCTCGATGATGGAACAGAGTTAGTCCCGTTGACGTAGTACCTGCCGCTATACCCAATGTCGTTGGCGTCGCCGCTATTTAGGATGTTGTTATAGTATCGAATCGAATAGTCACCTGGACCGCCACTGTCGTCTGGAAGGGCAAAGACCATGCCGATTCCAGCACTTGGAAACGATATAAACCGTGCAACAACAAACACTGTTGTTTGGTCTGCGCTGTATGATATAGCAGACCCGGTAACAAGAACATTCCCGTTTGGAAACGATACAACTGTATTTGAGGTGTACGAGCTATCCGAGATGAGGGCGTTTTGCCCGCCGGTCGACACACCAAGGTGCGTTCCGTTTCCTGACTTGTCGCGCCACTGTGTAATGTATCCTCCAGATGTTGTTATGCTCGAAGAATCGGCGCCGTCAAACCACAGCCTACACCCCGAAATTGCTGTGGGACTTGGGATGCCGGTCAGATAGCCCGTCAATCCCCACTTCTGAGCGAGGTATCCCTCCACCTGTTGGCGTTGAGACGCGGTGAGTGCTGTGTCATATATGAGGAGTTCTCCGAGATAGGAATTGGAGGATACAGAATTAGCGCCGCCACGACCGTTTATGTACAGATTTGCCGTGATAGGTGTTGTGCCCGACTGCGTTGCCCCCGATGCCACCAGCGCCCCGTTCACATAGTAGGCCATTGTACTTGAATTGGCGGGGTCGGGGTTAATTCCTGTGGTCATTTGCCACACGTTGCTAACAGTGACGTTTCCATAATTGACAGGGACTTGACCACTCCCTGTGTTAATTGCAAAGTTGTTGCCACCGCCCATGTAGAAATAGAATCCGGGGTTTGAGTTTTCGTTGGCACCGTGCTCAATGAATGTGCCGTATGACGATTGATTGATTGAATAACAGACCTCGAAAATACTCATCGTCTGTGCAAGAACAAAGTTTGTGATGACCGAACCATTTCCTGCTGAATATTGTACTGCGTTACCCACGAGAGGCGCATTCGTTACCCACGACGGCGCAGCGACCGAGTTCGAAAAGGAGGTGGCCGTATATCCGTTCCCCGACTTGTCACGCCACGCTGTCATGGTGGTTGTGCCCGTCACCGTTGAACTGTCTGCTCCGTCTAACCAAAGACAGCACCCTCCAATATCTGTAGGTAGGAACGGTCGTGTGAAAGTCGGCCTTGCAATCAGAACAGCGGGGACAATGACAACGAGTCCGTTAGACCCAGGGTTTGCATACCCGCTTCCCGATCCACTCACGTTGCTACCACCCTTTCCGGCGCCGTTCGCATAGTATGGCGAACCTGTGTTGGGTGCCTGGTTTCCATCCGACGAGGTATATCCAAAGACGCCCTGCCCGAGGATTAGCGCTAGATTCGCCGTATACGATGAACCGCCACCACCACCGCCGTATCCGCCCCCGCCGCCACCGTAATATCCGCCGCCGCCGCCACCAGCATAACTGTTTGTCGAACCGTTGCCACCCGTGTACTGACTACCATTTTGACCCGGGCTCGGGGAAGCATTTGGTCCTCCGACCTGCCCGCCCCCCTGTCCTCCTGCCGTCTGCGTTCCTCCGTTGCCGTCGCCACCAGGACTTGCCCCTCCAGTACCACCCGTTATAAGACCTCCCGCGCCGCCTATCGCACCACCGCCCGCTCCACCTCCACCTCCAGCAGTTACGTAGTCAGTACCCGCGGTGACTTGGATTGCCGATCGTCCTCCACCGGCGCCACCATACCACAAGTCAACCCAATACCCGCGACCGCCGCCGCCATAGGTGGTTGCCGAGGCGTTCCACCCTCCTTGACCTACAAGAACTGTGAGAACTTGTCCGGGAGTCACAGACATTGTCCCTTGCACCATCGCACCTGCACCTCCGTAGGTGCTGTAGATACGATCAGGATTTCCTTGACCACCTGCACCCCATAGATAAACATTGAGGGCATTGATGCCCGTGGGTACAGTATAGGTTTGGGATCCGCCAGTGTAAGAAAAGGTTGTCGGTGTCCCCGTATATCCATATAACCACTTTTGTGTCAAGTATTGCTCAATTTGTTGACGCTGTCCGGTTGTCAACACATTGTTGTACCATAAGAACTCACCAATGTATCCGCTAAAGGTATACGTTGTACCGAAGTTATACGAGGTAAACGTGAATGCCGGTGAACCAACGCCACCACTTATAGCGAGGGCGCCATTCACGTAGAACTTTGTCGACGAACTACCGACCGTCACTGAAATAACAATAGGGGACCCAAAACTATACGCGTAACTAGTCCACGATGTTCCAGACGAATACCCATACATATTATTGTTGCCATTGTCGAACTCTATCATGAAGTTGCCGCCGCCGTTGTCCTGTCCGGGGCCGGTATTGAAAAAACGCGGATAATACCCCGACGAGGTAATTCGTATAACCAAAAACATGGTAAATGACTGCGAGGTCGGCAGGTTTCCTGTTATTGACGACGACGAACCCACCCCCCGAAATCCATTGATTACGTTTTGGGAAACGGAGACAGCACTCGCGTTGTTGCCGTTTCCTGATTTATCAGGCCAACTGCTTGAAGACCCTACTGGTAACGACTGCGCGTCAAGCCATACTTGACATCCAGCGATACTTAGGGGATTGAATCCCGAGTACTGCTTGGTCGTCCCCAAGATTGTGGGCATACCTTGTTTGAGCGTTCAGAAGAAAGTATACGCGTTAGAACCCGAGGTATTGCTGGTAAACATGATGGTCGTGCTGTTAGCCGGTGGGATGCTGATTGTTCCGGATCCTCCTCCTCCCGTCCCCGTGTACGTGGTCGTGATAGTGAGGTAGGATGAGGTGTTATTACGCAAGACCCAGAATGCATTGGAATCCGTTGAGTATGTCGACGACGGCAGAGTGAGCGTATTGAATCCAGAATTGGTGATATTGAAGTACGTCCCGTAGTTTGTGTTTGTGATGGCAGGAGTTGTACCGGTTGGCAGCAGGGAGGTTCCTGACACGTTGGAGAAGAGGGGGCGGAATCCGTTGGAGATTGTGAGACCGTTGTTGATGGTGGCGTTGGATGACACCGTAAGGTTACCTGTTGTTGTCAGAGTTGTTCCGTCGAAGGTCAGGTTCGGTTGTGCGATTGCCGAGGTTGTGCTTGCACCGTTTGCGGTGAGGACGCGACTCGTTGCGGGAGTTGTGATGGCCGAGAATCCTGCGCCCGTCGGTCCTGTGGGACCTGTGTATCCCGTGTATCCTGTGGGTCCTGTGTACCCTGTGTACCCTGTGGGTCCCGTATATCCTGTGTACCCTGTGGGTCCGGTATACCCTGTGTACCCTGTGGGTCCTGTGTATCCCGTGTATCCTGTGGGCCCTGTGTACCCCGTGTACCCTGTCGGACCCGTGTAACCCGTGTACCCTGTGGGTCCGGTATACCCTGTGTACCCTGTGGGTCCTGTGGGTCCTGTGTATCCTGTGTATCCTGTGGGTCCCGTATACCCTGTGTATCCGGTAGCGCCCCAGGTTACCACAGTTCCTGCGTTGTTGACCGTGTAGAAGTTACCCGAGGCATCCGTACCAAGTCGAGCACCTGTCACTCCAAAGTAGATGCCTGTGGGACTGGTGAAGCGACCCGCACCGGAGACGTCCAAGGGGAAAGCAGGCTGAGTCTGGTTGATACCGACGTTACATGCGGTGAATCGTAGGTTGGAGGTGGCAGAGACGGCAAAGTTGAACGAGGCATCTGTGGTGAGTGTGCCGTACTGTACGTAGGAACTCCCGAAGAAGGTCGCAACGAAGACTCCCGATCCACCAGATCCGCCAGACCCCGTGGCACCTGCGCCGCCGCCGCCGCCGCCCGTATTCGCTGTCGCCGAAGTAGCAGCAACTGAAGCTGAGTTCCCTCCCGTGCCACCTCCCGAGGTTCCTGCGCCGCCGCCAGCGCCACCAAACGCGGGGGAAGCGCCGCCGCCGCCACCACCACCATAGGCCACATTGCCGAAGGTCAACCCAACGCCGCCATTGGTTCCAGGTGCAGGACCCGACCCCACACCACTAGGAAACCCACCAATACCGCCGCCGCCGCCGCCGCCGCCCGGGGTTCCACCTCCCGCGTTCGCACCCGTAGACCCGTTGAATCCTTGGTTTCCTGTTCCCGCGGTACCATTGTTCTGCGACGCTCCACCACAACCTCCTGAACTGCCGTCGCGGGCAGGCGCTGCATTTCCAGCGCCGCCTCCGTTTGCAGTTATCAAGATAGAACCGCCGTTCACTCCGAAGGTTGTAACGGTTCCGTTGCTGCCCCCTGAGACTCCTGCCACACCACCACTGCCAACCACAATGTTATAGCTCGCCCCAGCAAAGATGCTGGGCGCTGCAGGTCCAATCTGACTGTTACACATGTAAGTGGATGTATTGGTCTGCAAACCTCCTGCACCGCCGCCGCCACTTCCGTATCCGTTGTTGCCGCCTGCTCCGCCACCACCCACGGCGAAATACTGCATCGACACGTTCGAGGTAAAGGTCAGGGTACCTGAGGTATTGAAGGCGTAGTAAATCTGTCCGTTCGATGTGGTCGATGTGTAGGACCCGGTGTATGTGAAGGGCGGGGTTGTCACAGGCGCACCCGAGGTCAACTTGGCGACCGAGGCAGTTCCCACGTTACCGATCGTGCCACCGTAGGTATCGATGTTGTAGAGGGGGAGGGTTGTACCAATGCCTATGTTCGAGGAGACAAAGAGGTTGCTGGTGAACCGACCCGACCCCGACACGTCCAGATTGTATCCGGGAGCGTTCGTACCCACACCCAGGTTTGTGCCGTCAAACACCAAGCTCGTCTGTGCGTTGGCCGTGGTCGTGCTTGTTCCGTTCGCTGTCAGAACGCGATTGGCTGCAGGTGTGTTGATTGCGGAGAATCCAGGTCCAGTGTATCCCGTGTATCCTGTCGGCCCTGTGTATCCCGTATATCCTGTCGGCCCTGTGTATCCAGTGTACCCCGTCGGTCCTGTGTATCCCGTATATCCTGTCGGCCCTGTGTAACCCGTGTACCCTGTGGGTCCTGTGTACCCTGTGTACCCTGTGGGTCCTGTGTACCCTGTGTATCCGGTAGCGCCCCAGGTTACCACAGTTCCTGCGTTGTTGACCGTGTAGAAGTTACCCGACCCATCGATACCCAAACGTGCACCAGTGACTCCAAAGTAGATACCTGTGGGACTGGTGAACCGACCTGTTCCGCTGACGTCCAGAGGATAGAGGGGTGTTGTCTGGTTAATGCCGACGTTGGAAGCGGTGAGTCGCATATTCGAATTTGCCGAGAGTGTCAAGTTAAATGATGTATCTGAGGATAGATTCCCCAGTGCGGTTAGGGCTCCTGCGAGTTGATACACGAGAATCACGATACCCGATCCGCCCGCTCCGCCCGCTCCGCCGCCCGAACCACCGCCCCCGCCCCCGCCGCCCGAGTTCGCTGGGGCAGCCTGTCCCGCGACGCCGTTATTATTACCACCTACCGTACCACTACCCAACCCCCCCACACCGTTAGCGGTGTATCCACCTGCACCGCCGCCGCCAGAGTAATAGGTGCTCGTCACACCATCGGTGAGAGTAAAGGGCAGACCATTGCCGCCATTACCTGAGGCAGATGATGCGCCCACGGCGCCCATACCGCCGCCGCCGCCGCCGAGAGCGCCCGGTCCGCCTTGTCCGCCTGCATTTCCAGCAGGAGACGCTGCCGAGAGGAAGGCTTGAGTTGCCGATCCTCCAGCTGCTGCGCCGTTTTGTCCGCCACCGCCGCCGCCGCATCCTCCCGAGTTTCCAACTTGAAGTGAAACAGTGCCATTGAACCCGCCGCCGCCGCCGCCACCAATTCCCGTAAAGGTTGTGCCGCCAATGGTGATATATGAGTTGCTCCCGTTTCCACCCGAGTTGTTTACGACTGGTGCTCCGGCACCGCCTGCGCCGACGAATACCGTGTAGGTTCCGGGGGGGATGGTGACGTTGGATACATAGACAAGACCACCACCACCACCACCACCACCCGAGTATCCGCCGCCGCCGCCACCACCGCCCACGACGAGGATTTGTGCAGTAATGGAATTTGACAACACAGTCAGGGTGTTTGAACCCGTCGCTGTGAACCTCCGCGACTGATATGTAATCGCGTTCGAAACAAAGGTGTTTGATGCGGATCCTCCCGAGTTACAATCAGCGCCGGGAAGAAGGCGGGAGAACGTCTCAGTGATCACGTTACCTATGGTTCCTCCCGCTAAGTCCAGATTGTATGCTGGATTTATCGTACCAATACCCACATTGCTGTTGCTGATGACCATGCGCGTCACACCCGAGGTATCGAACGCCAACTGCGACCCACCTGCCAGGTGCATGCCCGAGGACGGGTCAGCAGAGAAACTGTACGCCGGAGCGGTCGCTGTTCCAGCCACATCGGTCACTGCCTGACCTGCCACACGCGATCCCGGGATCAGACGGTAGTTCGACCCTGTCCACAGAATCGATGCTGTGGCGTTCGAGGGCAAGAACAAACTCGACCCCGCACCCGATCCACTTGTGTACGTGATGCTCGGAGTCAGGTTCCCACCCGAGCTGTTCTGGAAGGACCAGTACGTTCCCGCATCTGCCAAGGCCTGCGAGGGCAGGGTGATTGAGGTCAGACTGGCGGAAATGTTGTACAGCGTCGAGTACGTGTTCGTGCTTGTCGTGAGAGAGGTCGTCGTGACGTTCGAGGTAATCAAGTGCGTTTCCGTGGGTGCCACCAGGCGGATCTTGTTCGAGTACGTGTTGTTGTTCGAAAGGACCACGTTGTAACTCGCATCGATGGATACCGCTCCGAAGGTCGTGATCGGGCCCGTCGCCCCGCTCAGAGGGAAGGAGAAGCGTGCCGCACTGGTATAGTAGTTCTGTGCCACCTCCGCAGCACTCAGCGCACGAGAGTACAGACGAACCAGTCCCACATACCCACTCAGGAAGGCGGTGGTGTTTGTTCCCAGCTTGTTCTTCATGATCTCCATACCCGTCGCACCTCCCGAGGTGTTGGCGTTGGTAAAGGACTGCGTCGCGCTCGAGACACCGTTGAGATACACTATCTGCTGCGTTGTGTTGTAGGTCGCCACGATGTGGTACCAGTTGCCTGCCGTGAGTGACGGTGTCGTGGCCGCTGAGGACACCACCGTGAACACCACGGGACCACTCGCACCTATCGCATAGGGAATGGTCGACGCTCCCGTGGGGTTGATATCCGCAATCAGCGATTCGCCACCCGAGGAGTAGTCCGCGGTGTAATAGTACCACATCTCGACCGTCAGAGATCCCGTGAGCTGGTAGGCGCAGGTACCGTAGTTGCTCTGGGACCTCTGGAAGTACAGACTGCCTCCTCCAAAGGTCGGGGAGTAGACAGGTGTTGTGGTTCCAAACAGGGTCATGTTGCTGGTGCCGCCAACAAGGTTCGTCCACGTCGATCCCGAACCCGGGTACGAGGACGAGTTTCCGGCATCCAAGAAGTAGACCAGTCCCGAGGTCGTGTATCCTCCCGTCACGTAGGGGCGCTCCAGGTACACGTTCGCGACGTTGTTGAGAGAGTTCGCACTGAGGTCCACTGTCTGGTATGCCTGATAGGTCGACCATGCCGATCCGCCGCCCGATCCACTACCCGAACCACCGACCGCCGTTGTCGTACCTGCGGTATTCACCGTGAAGAAGTTGCCCGAGGCATCCACGATAAGTTTGGCAGTACCAAAGAAGATCGAGCTACTTGTCGTCCCTCCCGTCGGGCCCAGGTACAGATTGCGGAAGGTGGAGCTCGACGAACCCAGATCGTACGACTGGTTCGCGTTCGGGATAATGGTCTGTGTTGCCGTACCTCCCAGGGTGCCCGTAGCACCTGTATACCCGGTGTACCCCGTCGGACCTGTCTGTCCCGTGTACCCCGTATACCCTGTCGGGCCTGTGTATCCTGTGTATCCTGTGTACCCGGTGGGCCCGGTGTATCCTGTGTACCCCGTGTACCCTGTCGGCCCGGTGTACCCGGTGTAGCCCGTGTATCCCGTGGGACCCGTGTAGCCCGTGTATCCGGTGTAGCCCGTGGGACCCGTAAATCCAGGTCCGTACGCAATCAGATGCGCACTAAACCAGGTGCCCTGCCCCGTTGCGCTACCTTGCTGCAGTGTTTGTCCACCCGAGTTTGCCGTAAACGCTGTGAAACTCACATAATCCGTGCTTCCGTTGAGGTACACCATCTTCGTTCCCGACATAGACAGCCCGATGTTGCTGTTTGGAATCGTATTTTGGAGGATGATGAAGGTGCTGTTCGAATTCTTGATGGCCTGCAAGTTATCCTGGTTACTCGTGGTGCTTCCAGCAGCCCACCATCCACCCAAGGAGAGCTCGTAGTATCCCCCCACTGTCGGTTGAATGCGAGACGACGAGGTGTAGGCGCCCGTTCCACCCACTCCCGCATTCTTGAACCATCCTTGGGGATCAAAGTCGCTCGTGAAGGGAATGATGTAATTGTTGGTGTTTGCTGATACGGTAAGGTCGCCGCCCAGAAGACCCTGCACAACATACTGGCTCGGTGCGAGACTCGAGGCCGGGCCCTGCGGTCCGGTGTATCCCGTGTATCCTGTGTATCCTGTCGGTCCTGTCACAGTGCTCGCCGCACCGGTATAGCCCGTGTATCCAGTCGGTCCTGTGTATCCGGTATATCCCGTGTAGCCTGTGGGACCTGTGTATCCGGTATAACCCGTGTAGCCCGTAGGACCAGTGTATCCTGTATAACCCGTGTATCCAGTCGGTCCTGTGTATCCTGTGTAGCCCGTGTAACCCGTTGGTCCCGTATACCCTGTATAACCCGTGTATCCAGTCGGACCTGTATATCCCGTGTATCCCGTGTACCCCGTGGGACCGGTGTAGCCTGTGTACCCAGTATATCCTGTGGGTCCCGTATACCCTGTGTGACCCGTGTATCCCGTTGGTCCCGTGTAACCTGTGTACCCAGTGTAACCCGTAGGACCTGTGTATCCAGTGTACCCAGTGTACCCAGTGTACCCCGTCGGTCCTGTGTATCCCGTGTAGCCGGTATAACCCGTGGGTCCGGTGTATCCTGTATAACCCGTGTATCCAGTCGGACCTGTATATCCCGTGTAGCCAGTGTACCCCGTCGGACCCGTGTATCCCGTGTATCCCGTGTAACCCGTAGGACCCGTGTATCCCGTATAGCCTGTGTACCCCGTCGGTCCTGTGTATCCCGTATATCCTGTATAGCCTGTCGGACCCGTGTACCCAGTATAGCCTGTGTACCCCGTCGGTCCGGTGTATCCTGTATATCCCGTGTACCCAGTCGGACCCGTGTATCCCGTGGGACCTGTGTATCCCGTGTATCCCGTGTATCCCGTAGGACCCGTGTAACCTGTGTACCCGGTGTATCCCGTAGGACCCGTGTATCCAGTGTGTCCCGTATATCCTGTCGGTCCTGTATATCCCGTGTACCCCGTGTATCCGGTGGGACCTGTGTATCCCGTGTAGCCGGTGTATCCTGTAGGACCCGTATATCCCGTGTACCCCGTGTATCCCGTCGGACCCGTGTATCCTGTATAACCCGTGTATCCTGTGGGACCTGTGTAGCCTGTGTATCCAGTGTATCCTGTCGGTCCGGTATATCCTGTGGGACCCGTATAACCCGTGTAGCCGGTGTATCCCGTAGGACCCGTATAACCCGTGTATCCAGTGTAGCCGGTCGGTCCCGTGTATCCGGTGTACCCCGTGTACCCCGTCGGTCCCGTGTATCCAGTGTAACCCGTGTAGCCCGTAGGTCCGGTATATCCTGTGTACCCTGTATACCCCGTAGGACCTGTGTATCCTGTGTATCCTGTATACCCCGTAGGACCTGTGTATCCTGTGTATCCTGTATACCCCGTAGGACCCGTGTACCCGGTGTAACCCGTATATCCTGTGGGTCCGGTATAACCTGTGTACCCCGTGTACCCTGTCGGCCCCGTGTATCCAGTGTATCCTGTATATCCCGTAGGACCCGTGTACCCCGTACGACCCGTATAACCTGTGGGTCCGGTGTATCCTGTGTAACCCGTATAGCCCGTGGGTCCCGTATCACCCGTGTATCCCGTGTATCCGGTGGGTCCAGTGTACCCGGTATAACCCGTGTAGCCCGTAGGACCCGTGTACCCCGTGCGACCCGTGTACCCTGTGGGACCCGTGTACCCCGTGTATCCAGTATATCCTGTCGGTCCTGTGTCACCCGTGTAACCAGTATACCCTGTAGGTCCTGTGTACCCCGTGCGCCCCGTATACCCTGTTGGTCCCGTGTATCCGGTGTAGCCAGTGTACCCCGTGGGACCTGTATCACCCGTGTATCCTGTGTACCCGGTCGGCCCTGTGTACCCTGTACGTCCCGTGTACCCTGTCGGACCGGTATATCCCGTGTATCCCGTGTACCCCGTCGGACCTGTGTAGCCCGTGTAGCCTGTGTACCCCGTAGGACCTGTGTATCCCGTAAATCCAGTGTATCCAGTAGGACCAGTGTATCCTGTGTAGCCAGTGTACCCAGTGGGACCTGTGTATCCAGTGTGTCCTGTGTATCCAGTGGGACCCGTATATCCCGTGTATCCCGTGTACCCTGTGGGACCCGTATATCCAGTGTGTCCTGTGTATCCAGTGGGACCCGTGTATCCTGTGTATCCCGTGTACCCCGTCGGTCCTGTCGGACCTGTTACAAAACTCGGGGCACCCGTTGGACCCGTGTATCCCGTGGAACCCGTGTACCCCGTCGGACCTGTATCGCCTGTGTACCCCGTGAATCCAGTGGGGCCGACGGATCCCACGGCGACGAGCGTGGTGTGGAGGTGCGACAGAGTGCCGTTACGCATGGCGATGGTGAGAGGGCTGCTGGTACCCGTTGTCACGTAGATATTGATAACCAGACTGGTCGTGTAGGTGTGAGAGGGGACGTACAAACTGTAGGTGTACTGTTGGAGAGACGAGGTGTTGATGATGGTCGCGGTTCCTATGGTTCCCGAGGCAACCGTGAAGGACCCGTCTTGAACCGTAAAGTAGAAGACTGCGGGTGCAGAGGGTAGAGAGACGGAGGCATACAGATTCACATCCCAGATTCCACCGACCGCGGCAGTTCCGGGAAGGGCGGCGGAGGTGATACTGTACGCGATAACATTCGTGTTGGTAAGACTTGCCGGAACCGTGATCGTGGTTTGCGTCCCAGTATTGTACGTCGTCAACAGACTCCCCGCGAGTGTGGTTGACACATACGTTTGATTACCCGAATCAACTTGAAGAACAAGACCTCCCGACACACCTGGCGATCCTTGCGGTCCCGTCGGACCCTGGGCGCCCGTCATACCCGGCGCACCCGCAACGTAAGGAAGCGACGACCAAGGGGTGACGCCATCGCCCACCTTGATATACTCGTAGGGAACTGCCATGTTGTATTATTACCGCAAAGAATTCAGAACAAATCTAACTGGATGTTGAGATCCGAGGTGGCATTCGCGTTGTCATCATACGTCACATGGGCGTGCAGCAAGTCACCCGCAGCAAAGTTCACCGAGGCATTGTATTTGGATATGTTTGAGGCAGTGTTCGACAGGGTCAAGGAGTACACCGTGTCTACCGTGTTCGTCGGATTGACGCCACCGTTCGGGGTTCGCTGGACAGTCACCGTGGTTGTATGACCTGACCCAGGTACCGTGGTGCAAGACATTTGCATACCCGCGAGGATCAGGGGTTGTTGAACGCGATACGCGGCATACGGCGAGGTCACATCGGGGTACTTGATGCCTTTGCCCGTTCCGTCGTTCACGGGGACGGATCCGGGCCACAACCATCCTCCGGTTGCTCCTGGCGCCTTCACATCGTTGAGCAGTCCAATTACGCTGTAAAACAGAGTGGTCGGGTAGTTGTACGTTGAGAACCCCTTGCCTCCGGCGGTCTTGGTCACGAGGTCCACACCCGGACCGATCTGGATCCCCGCCGATGCCAGATAGGTCGGGTTGGTGATATTACTAGGACTTGTCTGCAGGATGTCGGATGCCGTGTAGGTTTGTCCTGTGGTCGGTGTCACTGTACCCACGGTGGTGGAACGCAACTGAATGGATCCCGTTTGAGAGGGGTCGTTGGTCTCCACGCCCACATAGGACCCCGTCGCACCCGACGGACTTGTGGGTTGGGCGACATAGATGTTGGTATCGCGTGTTGAGGTAAGATTTGTATTTGTCACGACGACGCCGCGCTTGTTACCCCCGCCGTTTGAGTACACATTGATCGTGCTTCCCTTGATGGAGTTGAATGAAAAGGTCCCCGCACCCAGTGTCCCTGTTCCCGAAAACTCGACACCCGTAACCGTGCTGGTTCCCGCAAACGACGCAGCAGAGTTGTCTACCGTGACAACGGAGACCCGCAACTTCGATGTGATCGAGGTTGTCCCTCCAAACACGACGCCCTTCAGAGTGTAGTGTCCTGTCGAGGTCAGTTTGAGTGTGAGGTCTTCCACACGACAGTTGTCGCTCATCGTGATGAGGGTCGTATTTGCTGTCACCCCGATCATCTGGACGATAGAGGTTTGGATATTGAGACCCCGCAGGCAGACGTAGGATGGGATTGTGATACCTGCGCTCAGATTGTAGATACCCGGCAACACCCACACAGTTATAGGATTTGACACAGTCGCGACTGCTGCTGCTGCGGTGATTGCAGCACCCACTGTCAAAAACGGCAGGGCACCCACATTGCCTGTGCTGTCGTTACCATACACCGAGTCGACACGAACCACATTGCCGAGTTGAGCGGTGGGAAGGGACAGGTAGACACCGGTTGTCTGATATCCAATGTATCCTGTGGGGAGAACGTAGGAGTTATTCGGGACAAGGACGGCTGTATAGAATCCCGTGGGACCCGTGGCGCCCGTGTATCCCGTGTATCCCGTGTAGCCCGTGGGTCCTGTATATCCTGTGCGTCCTGTGTATCCAGTTGGCCCCGTGTACCCGGTGTACCCAGTGTACCCTGTGGGACCTGTATACCCTGTGTATCCCGTATAGCCCGTGGGACCCGTGTACCCCGTGTACCCCGTGTAGCCTGTCGGACCCGTGTACCCCGTATACCCTGTGTAACCTGTCGGTCCTGTATATCCCGTGTGTCCGGTGTAACCTGTAGGACCTGTGTAACCTGTGTATCCCGTGTAACCTGTCGGACCTGTGTATCCTGTGTATCCCGTATAACCTGTCGGGCCCGTGTATCCTGTGTACCCCGTATAACCTGTCGGGCCCGTGTATCCTGTGTATCCCGTGTAGCCCGTCGGTCCCGTGTACCCTGTGTACCCCGTATAGCCCGTGGGACCCGTGTAACCTGTGTATCCCGTGTAACCTGTCGGACCAGTGTACCCTGTGTACCCCGTGTAGCCCGTGGGACCCGTGTACCCCGTGTACCCCGTGTAGCCTGTCGGACCCGTGTACCCCGTATACCCTGTGTAACCTGTCGGTCCTGTATATCCCGTGTGTCCGGTGTAACCTGTAGGACCTGTGTAACCTGTGTATCCCGTGTAACCTGTCGGACCTGTGTATCCTGTGTATCCCGTATAACCTGTCGGGCCCGTATATCCTGTGTACCCCGTATAACCTGTCGGGCCCGTGTATCCTGTGTATCCAGTGTAGCCCGTCGGTCCAGTATAACCTGTGTACCCCGTATAGCCCGTGGGACCCGTGTAACCTGTGTAGCCCGTATATCCTGTCGGTCCTGTATATCCCGTGTGTCCGGTGTAACCTGTAGGACCTGTGTAGCCTGTGTATCCCGTGTAACCTGTCGGGCCCGTGTATCCTGTGTAGCCAGTGTAGCCTGTAGGACCCGTGTATCCAGTGTACCCCGTATAGCCCGTGGGACCCGTGTAACCTGTGTATCCCGTGTAGCCCGTCGGTCCAGTATAACCTGTGTACCCAGTGTATCCGGTGTAGCCTGTATATCCTGTGGGCCCCGTGTACCCGGTGTAACCCGTATATCCTGTCGGACCCGTATAGCCTGTGTACCCCGTATAGCCTGTGGGACCCGTGTAGCCCGTGTACCCTGTGGCACCTGTATAACCCGTGTAGCCCGTGTATCCCGTCGGTCCTGTATAACCCGTGTAACCTGTATATCCTGTCGGTCCTGTGTAACCCGTGTAACCTGTGTAACCCGTCGGACCAGTGTAGCCTGTATATCCAGTGTATCCTGTCGGACCAGTGTAGCCTGTGTACCCCGTGTATCCCGTGTATCCCGTATACCCTGTAGGACCTGTGTATCCTGTGTAGCCCGTATATCCTGTCGGACCCGTATATCCTGTGTACCCAGTGTATCCCGTCGGTCCTGTGTAGCCAGTGTAGCCTGTATATCCTGTGGGACCCGTGTAACCCGTGTACCCAGTGTATCCCGTCGGTCCTGTGTAGCCCGTGTAACCTGTGTACCCGGTAGGACCCGTGTATCCCGTGTAGCCTGTGTACCCGGTAGGACCCGTGTATCCCGTGTGTCCGGTGTAACCTGTAGGACCTGTGTACCCAGTGTAACCTGTGTACCCTGTCGGACCCGTGTACCCCGTGTACCCAGTGTATCCCGTCGGTCCTGTATAACCCGTGTACCCAGTATATCCTGTCGGACCCGTGTACCCCGTGGGACCTGTGTATCCGGTGTATCCTGTGTACCCTGTAGGACCTGTGTAGCCTGTGTAACCCGTGTATCCAGTAGGACCTGTGTAGCCTGTGTAACCCGTGTATCCTGTAGGACCGGTGTAGCCTGTATAGCCTGTATATCCTGTGGGACCCGTGTACCCAGTGTGTCCCGTGTATCCTGTCGGACCCGTATAACCCGTATATCCTGTCGGACCCGTATATCCTGTGTACCCCGTATATCCTGTGTACCCCGTCGGTCCGGTATAACCCGTGTAACCAGTGTACCCGGTAGGACCTGTGTATCCTGTGTAGCCTGTATATCCCGTGGGACCCGTGTACCCCGTGTGTCCCGTGTATCCTGTCGGACCCGTATAGCCAGTGTATCCAGTATACCCTGTCGGGCCCGTGTACCCCGTGTAACCTGTGTAGCCCGTCGGTCCAGTATAACCCGTGTACCCAGTGTACCCAGTGTACCCAGTAGGACCTGTGTATCCTGTGTAGCCGGTGTAACCTGTCGGTCCTGTATAACCCGTGTAGCCCGTATATCCAGTGGGACCCGTGTAACCCGTGTATCCTGAGTATCCCGTGTATCCCGTGTACCCTGTCGGACCTGTGTATCCTGTCGGACCCGTGTAGCCTGTGTAACCGGTGTATCCCGTGTGCCCCGTGTAGCCCGTCGGTCCGGTGTATCCCGTGTATCCAGTGTACCCTGTATGCCCTGTGTAGCCCGTCGGTCCAGTGTAACCTGTGTATCCAGTGTACCCTGTGTACCCTGTGTGTCCTGTGTATCCTGTAGGACCTGTATATCCAGTGTAGCCCGTGTAGCCCGTTGGTCCAGTATATCCAGTGTATCCCGTAGGTCCTGTGTATCCCGTATATCCCGTGTCTCCCGTGTATCCAGTGTAGCCTGTGGGTCCGGTAAATCCGGTGGGTCCTGTTACTGTACTCGGCGCACCCGTTGCACCAGTATATCCTGTGTATCCGGTAGGTCCTGTCACAAAACTCGGAGCACCGGTGGGACCTGTGTATCCCGTGTAGCCTGTGTAGCCTGTCTGACCAATCGGTCCCGTCGGGCCCGTGTATCCCTGAATACCACCATAGGGAAGGTGTTCCCAGTCATGCTGACCGTCGCCAACCTTGAAGAGATTTGTGTCTGTTTCCAGACCAATCTCTCCCTGGTAAAGAACGGGATTGCCGGCAATCCATTGATTTGCCGTACCTCTCCGTAGTTGGATATGAACGGGCATATCGTCTGTTATAAAGTATGCGTGATTTTCATTATACCACACCCCCGCAATCAATCAGATCCGGGATGACTCCGTAGCCACTAATCGGAGTTCCTCCATCAAAGACACTATCGACTATCACATTCGGCGGAAAATACGCGAGAGACGTCCAGGGTGTAAGACCATCTCCAATCTTCATGCGATTTGTGTTTGCCTCGTAACCAATCTCGCCTGAGGCAAGCGTGGGGTTGCGTGCAGTCCATGTTGCTGCGGTATCGCGCCGCAACTGAAAACGTGCGGGGGTTGTCTTGCACTGCGACATCCTTACTAGACAGGGCAGATATTTGTATCCGCATTACCAAAGTCAATGAGCTCACCACTGTTCTCGTCGAAGATGACACACGATTCTGTATTCGCATTACCACCATCTTCCACCTCGGGGATGTACGGCGGGCAGATCGGCTGGACGTTCTGCTGGACCGCGGGACACAGAGCACTCAAAAAGTAGTACTCCAAGGATCCATTGGTTGAACTCTTGTCCTTCATCCCTCCCGACCCTCCGCAGTTGCCATTGATGACGGCAAGACGGCGCGTCGTTTGTGTGTAGAGTCCCGCGTCTCGAGTCTGAGAATGGAAGGACCGCTGTTTCCCCACCGATATCGGGACCCAGGGGAGCTTGGAAGGTGGGGGTTTGTCGAGTGAAAAATATGCATGTGTGATGTGAATGCCTACGGCAATCACCATCAAGCTAATCAACACATAGTTGATATTCATTGTTTCTGATTGAGATTAGATCGCATCAACGTCAACATCCTCGTCGTCATCCTCACCCTTGTCGAACATATCGTCCTCTGCCGTGTCATCTGCCAGACGCGTCTTCAGGAAGAGTCGGGGGTCTGCATCCGGCATCACCTTCTTGAAGAGAGCCACGTGCTTCTCCGCAAACACCGCCACGATCTCGTGTGTTGTTCCTGCAAGTCCCGTCTCTGCAATCATGACGAGGGAGTCGATGTCGACCCACACGGACTTCTTGCCCTTGCCGCGCAGGCCGCCGCGCATCGGCATGATCTGCTCCCGTCCCGCGGGCGGGTTCTTGCTGGAATCAACATAGAAGACCTCCATCCGACCCGACCCCATGCGCTTCGTCACGCGCCCAACGTACACTCCCTCTGTGTCCCGATGGTTCGCATAGTCATCCAACAGATCATCGACCAACAGCCTGTTGTTCTTCTCCTTTGCACCTTCCGAATTCCGCTGAGAGCGGTGTCCCGAACCTCCCGTGAGATTGCGAGGCATTGTATCTGTGAGTGAGAGACAGTATGTGAATGGATGCAGTTTCGTTTTTTGTCCCTTTCCAAATCCTGACTCGAGGGGACACACGACGACACGGATGGCTATGGGGCGGGGGGACATGGGCGGGAGGCTTTTTTATGCAAATCATACCCCCCTCGAGTCTGAT
>Ga0209189_1000160_pt1 | contig 58335 bp, 54 predicted proteins | sample C_130820_EF_Meta_FD_187308 | JGI IMG/M metagenome (GOLD analysis project Ga0209189, IMG submission 187308) | Freshwater microbial communities from Lake Croche, Canada to study carbon cycling - C_130820_EF_MetaG (SPAdes) (version 3) | ecosystem: Environmental > Aquatic > Freshwater > Lake...
GCGGGAGGGAACGATGCGGCGCTGGGCCGGCCTCCTTCCTGATTCGGCTCGAGCAGATCCTTCTGCATGAGGTGGCGCGGGAGGGAGGCGAGGAGTTGCTCGAAGGCCTGGAGGTTGGTCGTGCTACGGAAGAGGTTGTTCAAGACCTCGTTCTTGATGCTCTCCATGAGCTCCACGAACATGGCGTAGGCCTCGGTCTTGTACTCGGTGAGCGGATCCTTCTGGCCGTAGGCGCGGAGGTAGACGGCCTCGCGGAGTCCGTCCATGGCGTAGAGGTGCTCCTGCCAGAGGCGGTCGACGGCGTTCAGGATGACATACTTCTCGAGGCCGGAGCGGGCGGCCTCGTCCTCGATGGCGGCCTTGCGGTCGTAGGCTTCGACGAGGGTCTTCGCGAGCCACTCTCCGTTCGCCGCGATCTCGCGGTTCTCGAAGGCGCACTTCTCCCTGGTGAGACCGACGGGGAAGGTGGAGTTCACCCACTGGAGGAGTCCGGCGACGTCGGGCTCGGCTCCGCTCTCCTCGACGGTGAGGAAGGCATCGACCTTCTTCGGCACGACTTCGTTGATCACCTCGTGGATGAGGACGCGGGGGTTCCCGGAATCCATGACCTCGTTGCGGTAGCCGTAGATGACTTCGCGCTGTTGGTTCATGACGTCGTCGAACTCGAGGGTCCTGCGGCGCATGAGGTAGTTCCGCTGCTCGACGCGCTTCTGGGCGGTCTCGACGCTCTTGTTGAGCCAGGGGTGCTCGAGCTCCTCACCCTCCTTCATGCCGAAGGTCTCCATGATCTTGGTCATGCGGTCGGCGGCGCCGAAGTTCCTCATGAGGTCGTCCTCGAAGCTGATGTAGAAGCGGGAGCGGCCCGGATCTCCCTGACGGGCGCAGCGGCCGCGCAGCTGGCGGTCGATACGGCGCGACTCGTGGCGCTCGGTGCCGAGCACGAAAAGTCCGCCTAGGTCGGAGACTCCCTCGCCCAATTTGATGTCGGTGCCGCGGCCGGCCATGTTCGTCGAGATGGTGACGGCCCCCCTCATGCCGGCGCGAGAGATGATCTCGGCCTCCTGCATGTGGAACTTGGCGTTGAGCACGGTGTGGGGAATGTGTTCCCGCTTGAGCATGCGGCTGAGGACCTCGGAGGCCTCGACGCTGGCGGTGCCGACGAGGATCGGCTGGCCGCGGCCGTGGGAGGCCTTGATCTCCTCGATGGCGGCGGCCATTTTCTCACGGCGCGTCTTGTAGATGCGGTCGTTCTCGTCGAGGCGGGCGACGGGGCGGTTCGTCGGGATGACAGTGACGTCGAGTCCGTAGATGTCGTGGAACTCGTTGGCCTCGGTCTCGGCCGTGCCGGTCATGCCGCCGAGCTTCTCGTAGAGGCGGAAGTAGTTCTGGATGGTGATGGTGGCCATCGTCTGGGTCTCCCTGTCGATCTGGACCCCTTCCTTGGCCTCGACGGCCTGGTGGAGTCCGTCGCTCCAGCGGCGGCCGGCCATCTTGCGGCCTGTAAATGTATCGACGATGACGACCTTGTTCTCCTCGACCACATACTCGACGTCCTTCTCGTAGAGGCAGTAGGCCTTGAGCAGCTGGGCGATGTTGTGCATGCGCTCGGCCTGATGGTCGCAGTGCTGCTGGCGGGCGGCCTTCTGCGCGGCCTTCTCGGAATCGGAGAGCGCGGCATTGGTCTCGATGTCGGCGAACTCGGTGAGGAGGTCGGGGAGGACGAAGGCGTTCGGGTCGTCGGGGTTGAGGAAATTCCGCCCCATCTCGGTGAGGTCGGCCTCCTGCTGTTTCTCCTCGATGGTGAAGAAGAGCTCCTCCTTGAGGGCGACGAGGGCGTCCTTGGAGGTGTCCTGGTAGAAGGAGAGCTCGGCCTTGTCGGTGAGGCGGCGGAGTTCGGGATCCTCCATGGCGCGGAGCAGTCCCTTGTTGCGCGGCTGGCCGAGCTTCACCTTGAAGAGGGCGAGTCCGGCGGCCTCCTTCTCCCCCTTGGCGAAGAGGTCGCGGGCGTCGGCGACGAGCTTGTTGATGAGCGCGGTCTGCTTGCGGACGAGCTGTTCGACGAGCGGCTTGAAGCGGTCGTACTGGTGGGTGGAGACGGTGGCCGGGCCGCTGATGATGAGCGGGGTACGGGCCTCGTCGATGAGGATGGAGTCGACTTCGTCGACGATGGCGTAGTAGTGGCCGCGCTGGACCTGCTGGTCGCGGCTGGTGGCCATGCCGTTGTCGCGGAGGTAGTCGAAGCCGAACTCGCTGTTGGTCCCGTAGGCGATGTCGCACTCGTACTGGGCGCGGCGCGACTCGGGGGACTGGTCGTGCTGGATGATGCCGGTGGTCAGGCCGAGGAAGGCGTAGAGCTGTCCCATGCACTCGGCGTCGCGGCGGGCGAGGTAGTCGTTGACCGTGACGACGTGGACGCCGCGTCCGGTGAGGGCGTTGAGATAGACGGGGAGCGTGGCGACGAGCGTCTTCCCCTCGCCGGTGGCCATCTCGGCGATGCGTCCCTTGTGGAGCACCATGCCGCCGACAAGCTGGACATCGAAGTGGACCATGTTCCAGGTGTACTCGTAGTCGCAGACCATGAAGGTCTGGCCGACCATGCGGCGGGCGGCGCTCTTCACCACGGCGAAGGCCTCGGGGAGGATCTCGTTCAGCCGCTTCTGGAGAAGGTCGGGATCCTGGATCGCGGAGAGCTCGGCCTTCCAGGCGGCGGTCTTTTCCCTCAGGGCCTCGTCAGGGAGCGACTGGAGCGACTGCTCGATCGCGTTGATCTTGGCGACGAGGGGGAGCATCCGGCGCACCTCGCGCTGGTTCTTCGATCCGATGATTTTCTTGATGATCCAGTTGAACATGAAAAAGGGCCGGGTTGCGGCGAAAGGTCACTAAATCCCAACGGCCAACGCCCTGCAAGCCAAGGGAACCAAGTGGAGTCTATCTCGCGCAGCCGTAACGGATGCGCGAGACCGTCTTGTTTTCCCCTAGTGTCTTTTCCGGTACATCTCCAAGCGGCACTCAAAGCCCCCCATGTCGATCACCTGGCGGTATTCCAGCTTCAGCGAGGGGTCGGTCGGGCCGGTTCGCAGAGGGTTGGCCAGGACCAGCCGCCCTCCCGGTTTCAGCGCGAGGGAGGCGGCCCGGTAGAGATCGGCGAAGAGGCCCTGCATGTCCTTCACCCGGACTCGGCGTCCGAGCGGCGGATTGGTGATCATGAGGGTGACGCTTCCGGGGGCGATGCCTGTGCGATTCCCGGGTTTCAAGGCCTCCCGGAAGTCGCATGCCGTGATAGTGGATTGGACATCGGAAAGCTTTGCGGCCGTGATGTTTGCCAGTGCAACCTCGACGGCCTTGGGATCCAGATCCGTGCCGTGGAGCACCTTCACCCCTCCAAGGAGACCCCTCTCCACCAGCTCCAGGCCGGAGCCGCAGAAGGGATCCCAGACGACCTCGTTCGGAATGTGGCACGCGAGCCGGACCATGCAGGCGGCAAGCGGTGGGTGCGATGCGGCGGGAATGTCATCCTGCCGGTAGGCAAGCCGGGGGTCTGGATAGAGACGGGGACGCAGTTCGACAGAGAGTTCCCGCCGGCCTTTCTCTCCCCCCGCGGTCGGGATGACATCCACGGACCACGGGGCCTGACGCGAATCGTTGAGGATCTCCGGCTCGAGTTCGTAAGCCCGCTCGACCACGCGGCGGATCGCGCCGCGCTGATGACCGCGTTCCGTGAAATCGAGCCGGTAGCGAGGCACCCCCTCCGTGGCGGATTTCATGAGATCCCGTGCGCGTGGCGATGCGATGAGCGAGGCAAGGGACTCGACCCACGCAGGGTTGTTGTCATCGGGGATCGTTCCGAGATGGAACCCGACCTTGGCGAAACAGCGGAGCCGGTAGAGCGCGGCGAGGGGAAACTCGCGCTCCGCATGAATCGTGACGCATCCAGGACGCACGGCGCCGATCCGGAATCCCTCGTGGGGACGAAGCTTCTCCGCGGCCTCGGACTTCACGAAGTTCTCCAGCCCGCGACGGCAGCGCAGATGGATGAGGAGCGTTCCCTCGACCGGCAGTGATGCCTCCAAGTCGATGGCCGCGGGTTGTTCACGGCGGGCAAGGCCGGCCTTCACCTTCTGCTCGGTCAGGCTCGGCAGGATGCCCTCCCCCGCAAGCGCGATGGTCGCGGTACCCCCGACCTTCTCGAGCGCCCTGCCGATGTGCCGTTGCTCTCGCTCCCCGCCGGTGGTGCGGAGCAGGGCGAGCATCCGCTCCTCCCCTTCTTCCCCCGCGCCGATCTTGGGCAGGGCGGCGGCGGCGTAGCGGCGGGTTTTTTCCTGAGGATCGTTCAGCAGGGAGATGAGCCATCCGCGCACCGTCCGCTTCTCCTCCTCGGTGCCGAAGCGTCCGAAGATCATCCCGACCGCGCGGATCACGGCGACTCGCTCCATGCGCTCACGGGGAGATGCGGCATCGAATCGCACGACCTCCTCACTCCAGAGCCGCTCCTTGGGAAGGTCACGCAACTGCTTGTAGAGATCCTGATCCGATTTCATGGGAGAGGGCCTTCGGCCCGGGGCATGGGTGATAGGTGATGGGCCATGGGGTGCTGCATTGGGAATGCGGATGCCGAATCCGTCTGCATTTCCCTAATCCCTATTGCCGATCCCCTCCGGATTCTCCCCGTGATAATCCTTGCTCAAGCCTCGGCCAAGGCAAACTGCATCTCCCGGGTGCTGTCGACCACATGGGATGCGTCGAGCACCTCGAACCTCACGACTCCCCCATCCTCCCCAAAATCAGCGATGACACCGGGACGGATCTCGTCGCTCTCACGGATTTTGGCATCCCTGAGAAAAATCGTGAGGATATCTGTCTTCTTGTCGTAGGCGACCTTCATGGTGTGATGCAGTTGAGGTATTTGCCGATTTTGGAGGTCTTGTAGAGCGTGATCACCAAGATACACCCAGCCTGCTCTTCGATGATAACCCTCAACAACATCTCCTGCCCAAGAAGATGATCCATGTACCGCTTGGATGCAACCTTGCGGGAGGGGGGCTTTCTTCCAGTAGATCAGCTTCCCGGACAGCCTGTTCGACATCCTCCCGGCGTATTGATCGAGCTACCAGATTTTCCTCGGCATGGGTCGTGTATGCGATCGGTTTCATCCCTTTTCCTCTCTTCCTGAGTTCCAAATTAATAACCTTCAGCTCTCCGTATTGCCCCTCCGCTCCGCGAAGAAGGCCTTGAGCAGTTGGGCGCTCTCGTTTCCCAGGACGCCTCCGGTGATCTCGCAGCGGTGGTTGAGCTCCGGCATCTGGAGGATGTTGATGAGGCCGCCGGCCGCACCTCCCCTCGAGTCGTGGCATCCGAAGATGACGCGGCGAAGCCGTGCATGGACGAGAGCGCCGGCACACATCGGGCAGGGCTCCTTGGTCACATAGAGATCGCAGTCGTTCAGGCGCCAGTCTCCCAACGCGTTCTCGGCCTGGGTGATGGCGAGCATCTCGGCATGGGCGGTTGCATCCTTGAGCGTCTCCACCTGATTCGCTGCGCGGGCTATGATCTTCCCCTCGCGCACGACGACGGCTCCGATCGGCACCTCCTCGGCCTCGTAGGCCTTCAGCGCCTGACGCATCGCCTGACCCATGAAATAGGCATCACTGGTCAGATCGATGATCGGATCCTCGTCCGGCGGTTCGTTGAGATAGATGCTCATCGTTTGATCCCTAACTCCCAGCTGCCTGCTTCCAACTCCTATCCCCGCATCGCGCGGATTTCCGCTGCGCGGTCGGCGGCCTTGAAGACGGAGGTGCCGGCGACCATGACATCGGCTCCGGCCTCGCGGCAGAGGCGGGCGGTCTCGGCGTTGATGCCGCCATCCACCTCGATGAGGAAGCCCAGCCCGAGATCGGTGCGGAGACGGTCGGCCTCGCGGATCTTGCCAAGCATGTCGGTCATGAAGGGCTGGCCGCCGAATCCCGGCTCCACCGTCATGATGAGCAGGATGTCGAATCGTCCGAAGAGGGCTCGGGCCTGATCGAGCGGCGTGCCCGGCTTGACGGAGAGGCCGGCTTTCTTCCCCGCCGCGCGGACGAGGTCGAGCGTGATGCCGGCGTCGTGGTTCGCCTCGAGATGCGAGGTGACCGACGCCACGCCCTTCACCGCCATGAACTGCTCGATGTAGCGGTCGGGTCGCTGGATCATCAGGTGGACGTCCAGCGGAAGTGCGGTGTGAGGCGACGCGGCGGCGACGATCGGCTGGCCGAAGGAAATGTTCGGCACAAAGTCGCCGTCCATGACGTCGCAGTGGATCCAGTCGGCCCCCGCCGCCGTGACGCTCTCGACCTCGCTACCCAGGCGCGCGAAGTCGCACGCCAGGATGGAGGGGGCGATGAAAGAGGGTTTGTGGCCAGGCATGCGCTACTGTTCGGTTAGTGGGCTTTAGAAGCAGGTTTCTGCGGAAAGATTACCATGACCACTCCCATGAGGCCGAGCAGGACGGCCGTTGCAGCGAAGCGGTCTAAAGCCAGACCCCCATCTTCACGGGGTTTGTCCAAGAAATCTCCAAGGACGGCACCCAGAGGCCGTGTCAGGATGAAGGCACTCCAAAACAAAATTGTCTTGGATATGTTTGTGTAGAAGTGACCGACTACGCAAAGCGTGAGCAGTCCGCCGAAAAGTGCGGCGCTTCCCAAGTAACCCATCCCGGCTGTGTCGGCAGTCCAATCACCAAGAGCCGTACCAAGTGTCTGGGAGAGCATAATGGTGATCCAGTAAAAGAGCTCGGCTTTGGGCGAACTGACCGTTTCGACGGCGATGGATCCCATGACCCGGTACCACGCAATAAGCGATGAGAGGAGGAGGATCAGCAGGAGCGTGCTACCCCCTGCATAGCCTATGCCAAGGGACCGATCAGCGAAGTCTGCAAGCGTGGTTCCGACCGTGGTTGTCGCAATGATCGTGAACCAGTAGAGCAAGGGGTGAAATTTCTTCGCCAAGATCTGCGCACCGACTGCACAGGCGAAGGTCACCGCAAAGATCGCCGTACTGAGAAGGTATCCGAGATCCAGGGACATCGAGAGGGCATCCCCCCCGGTCTCACCCAAGGTGGTGGCAGCTATCTTGAGCAACCAGAAGCCGAGCGTTACTGCGGGGACCTTGACGATGATCTCCCGAGCGAAAGTAACGGTCGGCATGTTTGTTGTTAGGGAAGCGGCCTAGATGTGGATGGCGTGTCCGAGGGCGGCCTCGGTCGCCTCGAACATCGCCTCGCTCAGCGTGGGGTGCGCGTGGATCGTGGAGGCGATGTCGTCGTAGGTGGCCTCGAGCGTGATGGCGAGTCCCATCTCGGCGATCATCTCGGTGGCGTCGGCCCCGATGATGTGCGCCCCGACGAGTTCGCCGTGCGGCTCGTTGAAGAGGAGCTTCACGAAGCCCTCGCTCTCGCCGACCGCGAGTGCCTTGCCGCTGGCCTGGAAGGGGAACTTGCCGATCTTGAGCTTGAGTCCCTTCTCCTTGGCGGCGCGCTCGGTGAGTCCGACGCTGGCGACCTGCGGCTGGCAGTAGGTGCAGCCGGGGAAGGCGCGCTTGCGCACGGGGGTGCGCTTTCCGAACATCCCCTCGACGGCCTGGACGGCCTCGAAGCTGGCTACGTGGGCGAGCCACGGAGGCCCGATGATGTCGCCGGCGGCATAGACTCCGGGGATGCTGGTCTCGTAGCGGTCGTTGACGGAAAGGTAGCCGCGGTCATCGAGCTTGAAGGGTGCCGCGCCGCCCGGGAGGAGCGGGGAGACGCCGATCGCGACGAGGGCGACGTCGGCCGAGAGGGTTTCATTCGCTCCTCCGGAGACGGTGATCTGGACGCCCTCCTTGGTGGCGGTGGCCTTCTCGACCTTGGTGCCGGTGAGGATGCGGATGCCCTGCTTGACGAGTGACTTCTCGAGCGCGACGGAGACCTCGGTGTCCTCGACGGGGAGGATGTTGGGCATCATCTCGACGATGGTGACCTTGGTGCCGAAGGCGTTGAAGAAATAGGCGAACTCGACGCCGATCGCACCGGCTCCGATGACGATGATCTCCTTGGGCTGCTTGGCCAGCGCGAGCGCGTGGCGGCTGCCGATGACGCTGGTGCCGTTGAACGGGAAACCCGGCATCTCGCGGGTGACGACGCCGGTGGCGATGAGGATCTTCGCGGCGGAGAGGCTCTGCTCCTTGCCGTCGGTCCCCTTGACCTCGACGACGCCACCCTTGGGCAAGCTGGCATCGCCCTTGATGTAATCGACCTTGTTCTTCTTGAAGAGGAACTCGATGCCTCCTGCGAGCTTGTCGGCGACCTTGCGGGAGCGGCCGATGATCTTGTCCCAGTCGTACTTGAGGCCGGACACCTCTAGGCCGAAGTCAGCGGCATGATGGCCGATGAGGGAGTAAATCTCCGCGTTCTTCAGGAGCGCCTTGGTCGGGATGCAGCCCCAGTTGAGGCAGGTGCCGCCGGCGCGCTCCTTCTCGACGACGGCAACGCGCTTGCCGAGTTGCGCGGCGCGGATCGCGCCGACATAGCCGGCGGGGCCGCCGCCGATGACGATAAGGTCGTAGGGTGTCGTGGACATAAGTGTGGATCTTCGGGGATCGGAGGGCAATTCGCAAGGAGGCTCTTGCGGAACGTTTCCGGGAGACTTTTGCGCCGAAGCGTTTATCGTGTTTCCATGGAAATCACCTTGTCGATGGTGGATGGCATACCCCTCTTTCAACTCGTCGGGCGTCTGGATGCTACGACCAGCCCGGTTCTGGAGGAGCGTTTGCAACCGGTCGTGGAGGAAGCGGTCTCAAAGATCATCTTCGGGTGCGAGGATCTCAGCTATGTGAGCAGTGCGGGCCTGAGGATTTTCCTCTCCACCCAGCGTCATCTGGTGGCCCGGGGTGGGGGCGTGGCGTTTACCTCGCCCGCCAAGCCGGTGCGCGATCTCTTCCACCTGGCGGGACTCGAGGAGTTATTTCTCATCGAGGAGTCGCCGGCGGCTGCGGCCGCACGGCTGAACGCGGCAAAATAGGGGCAGAAAATATCGCGCCGAGCAGCGGAGCGTAGATTTTTTGGAATATCCTCGGGGGGCTTCGTCTCTCCACCGCTGACCCTCATTCCATCTGACCTCACAAAAAACGCCTCTACGATTCCTCCTCCTCCCTCTGTTTCTGGTTTCCTGATTTCCTTACTCAGCCTGCACCGCAGAAAGCTTCCTGATCCACACTGCCAGAACGGAAATGTCCGCAGGCGTGATCCCGCTGATGCGGCTTGCCTGGCCCAAAGTCTCCGGGGCGTAGGAGCGGAGTTTCTGCCTCGCCTCTAGCCGCAGGCTTGGAATGGCGTCATAGTTTATCCCCCCTGGGATCGTCTGCGCCTCCTGTCCGCGCTGGCGGTCGATCTGATCCTGCTCCCGCCGCAGATATCCCTCGTACTTGAGGTCTGTTTCGACCAACCCCCAGATCTCGGGGCTGAAACGGCTGTAGAGGTTGGTGGGGAGCTTTTGGGGTTCGTTCCCAGTGCGCTTGAGCCACTGGCTTAACGGAATCCCATCCTGTTGTATCTGAAGAACTTCCTTGGAAAGCGTCTGGAGGACCTCGCGCTTGGTTCGGAAGGCTCGAGACCGGTATTCACAGGCCATTCCTAGATCTAAAGCCTTCCCCGTCAATCGGATATCACAATTATCCTGACGCAATCGCAGGCGGTATTCAGCCCGGCTGGTAAACATGCGGTAAGGTTCCGGTGTTCCTCTCGTGACGAGATCATCAATCATGACTCCTATGTAGGCCTCGTCCCTTCCTAGTTGAAATGGGGGCTTGGACTGGACCTTGAGGGCGGCATTGATCCCGGCCATGAGGCCTTGCGCCGCAGCTTCCTCATATCCGGATGTGCCGTTGATTTGTCCGGCAAAGTAGAGACCCTCGATCCGCTTTGTCTCGAGCGTTGCGTGTAGCTGGTGGGGGGGACAGTAGTCGTACTCGACCGCGTAGCCGGGGCGGAGAATTTCCGCATTCTCCAAAGCCGGGATCGAACGAATGAAGGCGTACTGAACATCGTAAGGGAGGCTTGTGGATACCCCGTTCACGTAAATCTCTCCAGTATGACGGCCCTCCGGCTCCAAGAAGATCTGGTGACGTGGTTTTTCCGCAAATTTCACCACCTTGTCTTCGATGGAGGGGCAGTAACGGGGGCCCACGCCGTCGATGACTCCGGCGTAAAGGGGGGATTGGTGGAGGTTGGTCCGAATGATCTCGTGTGTCTCCTCGGTGGTGTAGGTGATCCAGCAGGGAATTTGTTCCACATGGAACATTCCGGAAGCTTGATGAAAATGATTGAGCGTGTGGAGGTCATCCTTACCCTTCTCAATGCTCTCTGGAATGTGGGAGAAGAGGGGGGTGGGAGTATCTCCTTCCTGTCTTTCACAACGGAAAAAGTCGATGGACTTGGCAAGCAGGCGGCAAGGGGTTCCGGTCTTGAATCTCCCTACTTCAAAGCCAAGGTGCTTGAGGTTGTCGCTCAGGGTGGAGAGGGTATCACCCATGCGACCACCAGGTTGGCTCTTGAGACCCACATGAAGCAGTCCCCTCATGAATGTCCCCGTGGTGATGATCACGCTCCTTGCCAGAAAGCGAAGACCGAGATTTGTCTCGGTTCCCACCACTCGGTCTCCCTTGACCAAAAGGGAGGTGATATTGGCCTGCTTAAGGCTGAGGTTGGGAAGATTCTCCAGGAGAGCCTTGAGACGGAACTGGTAGGCCTTCTTGTCACACTGGGCCCGGGGGGCGCGAACGCTGGGGCCCTTGGAAGCATTGAGCATACGAAACTGGATTCCCGTCGCATCCGTGTTCAACCCCATGAGACCTCCCAAAGCGTCGATCTCTCGAACCATGTGACCCTTGGCAAGCCCGCCTATTGCAGGGTTGCACGACATCTGTCCTATCGTGTCGGCATTCTGCGTGAGTAGCAGGGTCTCTGACCCCATCACTGCGGCCGCGTGCGCCGCCTCGATCCCAGCGTGACCTGCACCTATAACGAGCACATCAAACAGTATGGGGTGAGTAAACATGATAATTGTTCCATATGGAACATTTTGTAAGTTACTATATATAAATATCTTGTGTATTTTTTTGATTCTTCCCTTTACTGGAGAATACCCTGTGTATGGTTTGCCAATGCGTGGGATTAAACGGGAAAACTATGTTTTGCGGAACATGAATTCCCATACCCGGTCGCAAACCAGCGGAAGCCGTTCACACCCTCGCTGCGACCGTGGATGCCGATGGGAAATGGCTGCCTTTGGAATGGGCGCTCGCTGTTCACACGATTAAGAAGATTAAATATCTGGCCTAGAAAAAGATTCATCCATCCACAGTGTGAATGGATCCCGAATCCTCCAAGGGGCATGTGTCCAAGTTCTTTTCAAGACTCAAAAAGCATAGCATCTCCCTGGCTGGGAAGAAATCTTTCCGTTAGGGGAAAGCTCCCTTATCGTTTTTCCTCTTCGCCATGGGTGCTGCTCAGAAGAAAAAAAACCGCGTCGTAAAGCGACCGGGCTCCCTGTTCCTCTGGTTTTTTTTGGCGGCCCTCGGCATATCCCTTATCCTGCACGGGATCTTTCTCCGCAAGGCGGGAACATGGAAGGTGCAGGGATTCGCTCCGGAGGGGTATGACACGATTGTTCCCCGCACCTTTCGCATGAAGAGAGTGGAGATCGATCCCAAGACACTGGAGGAACCCGAAGCCACCCCGCCCGGAACCAAGGAACGGCCAAGAATCGAGTTGGAAAGGGAACGGCCCCACGTTCCGACAGAACAAGAAAAGTCATCAAAGGTCTCTCTCCTTGCCCAACCGAAGGAAAGCATCCTTCCCGAAAAAACCCAGGTGACGGATGACGAGCTTTCAGGAGGAAAAACAACCGTTCCTGTAGGAGAACCCGGTCTCCCAATCGAGATTCCCGAAGGGAACGACAGGAGGTCCCTTGTGCCAGAAATCCAGAAAAAAAATTGCTCCTCAGAAGGAGAGTCACGAAGCGAAGCCAAAGCCCCGCGATTCAGTTCGCTCGACGACCTCTTGGCAGGCGGCGGAGAGGTGACTCCGGCCACGGCTCCAATCCTAATGCCGACGGACCTGCTCTTCGAGTACGACTCGTCCACGCTGAAACCGGAAGCGGCGGAATCCCTGTTCAAGCTGGCCGACCTGATTGCCCGGAACGCACAAGCCTCCTTCCGAATAGAGGGTCACACCGATTCGTTCGGAAGGGACGACTACAACATGGGGCTGAGCCTGCGCCGCGCGGAGGAAGTGAAGAGATGGCTGGGGAGTCGCATGGGAATTTCACCCAACCGGATCACGACGGCCGGCCTGGGTAAGAGCCGGCTCTTGGTGCCTTCCACAGGAACCGTCACGGAGCAGAGGCTCAACAGACGGGTGGAGATCGTGATCACCACACCACAACGCTAGAGACCATGGAGGGAATCGTTCCACTTTCCGAACACCGCTCCCGCATTCAGGAGGAGGTGGCGAGGCAACTCTCGGCCGTGATGGACGGGGAGCAGGAGCTGCCGATCCAGAAATTGCAGAGCTTCAGAAAAAAAGAGGAGCACCGCCTCAAGCTCTGGCACCGATCCGGGGGAGGAGGAAGAGAGATCGCGGCCCGACGCGCCGAGATGGTGGATATCCTGATACGCGAGATTTTCCGCTTCGCGACCCACAAGGAAAAAGGGGGAAGGGAACTCCCGGGACTGATGGTGAGCGCTTTCGGGGGATACGGACGTCGGGAACTCAATCCCTGCAGCGACGTGGACATTACCTTCATTCACAGTGGAACGCGGCCGACGAGGGCGATGGAAAACATCATCACCGCATGCCTGATGTCCCTCTGGGATCTCGGATTCAAGGTGGGGCACGCAACCCGCTCGATCAAAGGGGCCCTGGCGCAGGCCAACGAGGACATGATGACCAAGACAGCGATGATCGAGAGCCGGTGGCTTGCCGGGGACAAGAACCTGTTCGAGGACTTCCGGAACGCGTTCGAGGGAACGTGCGTGCGCGGCAAGGAGAAGGATTACATAGCCTTCCGGCTCCAGAACCTCAAGGAGCTCCGCAGCCGTTACGGGGAGAGCGTTTTCATGCAGGAGCCGAACATCAAATCAGGCTGTGGGGGGCTGCGGGATTACCAAAACCTGCTCTGGACGGGGATGTTTCACTCGGGCGCCAACACGACGGCTCGTCTTGTCGAGGAGAAGATCCTCAGGGAACGCGAACGTCGCATACTTGAAGAGGCCCAGGACTTCCTTCTGCGGGTGCGCACCGAGATGCACTACCAGACAGGGAGGGCCACCGACCAACTCACACTGCAGCTCCAGGGGAGGGTGGCCACGGCGCTCGGCTATCCCGATAAGAGCATCCTGCGCCGCTGCGAGGCCTTCATGAGGGATTACTACAACCGCACCCGCAGCATCCACCTCGTCACGACGCTCGCTCTAGGCCGCATCCGCGAGGAGCGCGGGATGAAGGAGGGGATCATCGCGAAGTTCCTCGGCCGCCGGGAGGAAACCATCGACGAGATGATCATCCGCAACGGGGAGATGTTCCCGAAGACACGCGATATCTTCAACCGGGATCCCTCCCGGATGATGAGGTCCTTCCAGTTGGCACAGACAAGGAACCTAGGGTTCTCCGCGGAATTGGGCGATCTGGTGAAGCGCAGGCTTGCTCTGGTCGACCGGACTTTTCAGTACAACAAGGAGAACCGCACGGTCTTCCTTTCGATCCTTTCCCGGAAGGGGGAGGTAAGCAGAATCCTCAGGCTCATGCACGACCTCGGGTTCCTCGGAAAATACCTTCCGGAATTCGAGCCCCTGACCTGTCTGGTCCAGCACGAGTTCTTCCACCGCTACACGGCGGACGAGCACACCCTGCGGTGCACAGAGAAAATCGACGGGCTCCTCTTCTCCACCGACCCCAAGCTGAAACGATACGGGGAGATTTTCCGGCATTTCGACGACCCCGCGGTTCTCTACCTCGCCATGCTGCTTCACGACACCGGCAAGGCCGCCAACACGCGACGACACGAGGAGGCCAGCGCGCTGGCTGCCCAGAAGGCGGCAAGGAGGCTGCAGCTCAATCCCAGCCGAAAAAAGACGCTCATCACGCTGGTCTCAGCCCACGGTGAGATGAGCGGCATCGCCCGCACCCGCAATATCGAGGATCCGGCAACCATCGAGGAATTCGCCGGGATCGTCCGGGACCCCGTCCTGCTCGACGCCCTCATGGTCATCACGCTGGCCGACGGCATGGGGACGAGCGACGAGGGATGGAGCGACTGGAAGGAACAGATGGTCTGGCAGCTCTACCACCAGACGCGCGCGTATCTCCAGGACAGCGCCGGTTACCGCGAAGAAAGCGTGATGCGGCGCGAGGAACTGCACCGCGAGGTCGCCGACACTCTTTCCGAGAGCTACGCCGAGGAGGTGGAGGCACACTTCAGGGGCATGCCGGAGCGGTATTTCCAGTCGCGCCATGCGGCCGAGATCCGAACCCACCTGCAACTCTTCCGGAGCCTCTTCGAACAGGGCCTCCAAGAGGAGGGGGCGCATCTCGCGCCGGTGGTGGAGTGGATAGACCATCCCGAGGCGGGACACGCCGAGGTGCTCGTCTGCGGCTGGGACAGGGAGCGATTGTTGGAGAGGATCGCGGCCGCCTTTGTGGAGTCCGGCATCAACGTGCTAGGGGCCGATATCTACACGCGCGCCGACAGCCTGGTGCTCGACATCTTCAAGGTATCCAATCACCGAAATGAACCGTTGCCCAGGGAACGGGAGCGGGCCAAGTTCGAGGCCAGGCTGCGCGAGTTGCTTCCCGCTCCGGGAAGCCGCCTCGTCCCCGCACCGAGGAGACCCGCCGCACCGAGGCGCCGGATGGAGGAGATCGAGGAGGACCTGCCGGTCTGGGTCGTGGTCAACAATAACGCCCATCCCACCTGCACCATCATCGAGGTGCAGGCGCCCGACCGCCTCGGGCTTCTCTACCACCTCCTGCGAGCCATATCCCACGGCGGGATATCGATCGAGGCGGCCCGCATCGCCACCGAGCAGAAAGCCGCGCTCGACGTTTTCTATCTGCGCACGAAAGAGGGGGAAAAGATCACGGATCGCAATGCCTTGCTGCGCCTGGAGCGCCGCCTCCGCGCCGCCTCCGCAAGGGCGGGAGAAACACCATGAGCAGACCGGCACCATCCGCCGCCGCAATGCGGATCTGCTGGAGGGCGGCCCTCCGGCCGCTCCTGAAACAGCCCCGCCCCGCAATGCTCGGGGTGCTGAGCATCGCCTTGGGGGTGGCGGTTTTTCTGGCGATCACGATCGCCAACCGGGGCGCGTTTGGGAGCTTTCACCGCGCTTTCGAAATGGTGACCGGCCGGGCCGACCTGGAGATCCGCGGAAAAATCCCCGAGACGGTCTTGCCCCGGGTGAGGGGATGCGAGGGGGTGGGCGGCGCCACCCCGCTGGTCGAATCCCAGGTGACTCTTCCCGATTTTCCCGGCGAATCCCTGCGGCTGACCGGGATCGATCCTTTCACGGCGCGGGGTCTGCTGGGGTTTGAACCGATCAAGGGAACGGGTGAAGAGAACTCCCTCGCGGAGTGGCTCTCCTCTACCAATGCCCTCGCTGTGCCTCCCGATTTTCTGGTGAGGCACTCGTTGAAGCAGGGTGATTCCGTGCGGTTGCAGGGACCCGGCGCCCCACGGACGATGAAGGTCAGCCAGGTCATCGACACAGGGGATGTGGCGGCATCCGGGGGAAGGGTCGTGGCGACCGACATTTCCACCGCGCAGGAGTGGACGGGGAGACCGGGGGAGATTTCCACGATCCTGATCCGGCTTGCCGACCCCGCGCAGAAGGAGCAGGTGGCCGACCGGTTGCGAGGCCTGTTGCCCGGCGATGTCACGGTCGAACCCCCCGCGCGTCACACGCACCAGGTGGACGTCATGCTCTCGGCATTCCGGCTAAACCTCACCGCATTGAGTCTCGTGTCGCTGATGGTGGGGATGTTTTTCGTCGGCAACACCAGTGCGGCCGCCGTGGTGAGGCGCCGCGTCTCGCTGGGAATCCTGCGCGCGGTGGGTGCCGGACGCAGGGAAATTCTCGTGCTGGTGCTGGTGGAGGGAGGGCTCAGCGGACTGGCCGGCTCACTGCTGGGGGTCCTCGTTTCTCCCCTGCTGGCCGGCGTCATGGCCGCCCCCGTGGCAAAAACCGTCACCGCTCTCTACCTCCCCGTGGAAGCTCAGGGGGGCTGGCCCACGGTGACGGAGGCACTGCTGGGCATCTCGGTCGGTGTCGCCGCCGCCTTGCTGTCCTCCTGGATTCCTGCGCGTCAGGCCGCAGGCGTCGATCCGCTCCGCGTCCTCCACCCCGGGGCGGCGCCCGAGATTTTCCCCCTTCCCGCAGGGAGACTGGCACGCTGGGGCGCTGTCATGCTCCTGCTGGCCCTGTTGAGTTCACTCGGGGCTCTTCATGGAGGGCCTGCGCTGCTCGGGTTCGCCGCCGCCTTTCTGGTGCTGTCGGGATTCTCCCTGCTGGTGCCGGCATTCATGGAGGGGGTGGCCCGTGCGCTTCGGACCAGGGCCAGCGGCTTGGCCGCCGCTGGGGCTGTTCCAAAACTTGCTCTCGAGCAGACGATGCGCTCCCTGCACAGGACGGCACCGACGGTCGCCGCCCTTTCCGCGGCGGCGGCGATGACGGTTGGGATCTGCGTGATGATCCACTCCTTCCGCGGCAGCGTGGAGGCATGGGCGTCCCGCACGCTCACGGCCGATCTCTTCATCGCCCCCGCGGCCAACGAGCTGCTTGGGCTTGAGCACACGCTTCCGGAGGCCGTCGTCCGCTGGTGGGAGGGCCGATCCACAGTGGTGGCCGTCGGCACCTTCCGTGAAGTGGAAGCCAGGTCGCTGAAGGGGGAAGAGGTTACCCTAGGGCTCGTTGCGGGGCCGGCACGCGGGGCCATCGACTTTCTGCACGGGGATGTTGAGGCAAAGACCGCCGCACTCGCAACGGGGGGGTGCACCGCACTCTCGGAGAGCCTTGCCAGGCGGCTCCGCCTGTCCCCGGGCGATCAGCTCGATCTGGCCGGCCCCAGTGGTCCGGTGCGGCTTCGGGTGATCGATCTCTACCGCGACTACACGCGGGATCGCGGCATCGCCATGGTGGGCGCCGGATATTTCCGCCGCATCTGGGGTGCGGAGGGTGTTCACTCGCTTGCCATCGAGTTCCGCAAGGGGACATCGCCCGCCGAAATGGAACGCGAGAGGGAGCTGTTTGGCGGTGCTTTCGGAGGCAGGGAGGCGTTCATCTGCTACGTCAACGGGGCGCTGAAACAACGGATCCTGGAGATCTTCAACCAGACCTTCGCGGTCACGGCGGTGTTGAGGACGATCTCGATCGCCGTTGCCATCGGCGGGGTGATGCTCACCCTCGGCATCCTGGTGTTGGAGAGGACGCGAGACATCGGGGTGCTCCGCTCGATGGGTGCTTCCACCGCTCAGGTGGCCGGCATCATGTTATCCGAGGCGGCCTTGATCGGGGTCTTGGCGAGCGTGGTCGGGATGGTGAGCGGGTCTGTGCTGGCACTGGTCCTTACCTGGGTGATCAACAAGGCCTTTTTCGGCTGGGGCATCGATCTCTCCTTCCCGTGGCTTGAGTTGGCCGCTCTTCCCCTCTGGATGACGGCGGCCGCGTTGGCGGCGGGATTTTTCCCCGCGCTCCGTGCTGCCCGGATCCCACCCTCAACGGCGCTCAGAATGGAATGACGGCCTGCTTGGAGAGATCCACAGGGGAACGACCCCCTCATCCATAAGAGAACCTTATAAAAGAATGAGCCACAAACGCGATTTTTCTCAAAAAAAGACTTGCAGGGGGACGGTTTCTTCATAAGATGCACTTATTGAAAGATTGTTCTGGGGGGAACAACAGGCCGTCGTACCTTTGGTGCGGCGGCCTGTATCTTTTGGAGGCTAATTCCCCACACGACTTCTTTTCGCGGGCGTTTCCAGTCCCTTGCGGGCATAATCCGGCCCACCTCTTAATCCGCCATGCCTTTCAGACCCGCCAGCACCGATGAGGAGGAGCATCCGCCGGCGCTTTCGGGCACCCCAACGGCATGGATCACCCTTTGTTTCGTCGCGCTGCTGATCGCGGGCTGGCTTTTTGCCGATCAGATCCTCTGCGGGGTCATACGCGCGGCACTCATCGCAACGTGTTGGCGGCATGGCGAGCGGGTGAACGTGGAAAAACTTTTTCTCGATGGAGCCGGTGGCGTCGAGATCCGGGGCATCTCGTGCACCTGGGGCCCGAAGGAGCACCGAAGTTCCTTGAAGTGCGACTGGGCCCTTCTTCATCCCGTCTCGCCGTGGCGGATGATCTCTCCCTCCGCCGGGCGGGAGAAGCGATGGATCCGGGAGATCTTTGCGGGCAAAACCAAGCTGATCGTGGATCTTCGGGGGATGCCGGCGGACGCGAAACCCGCGGGTCCTGCCGCAGATCCAACCAACGTGTCTTTCCCCAAACCAGAACTGCTGCCAGCGAACCTCACGGCGGGCCCGATTGATGCCGTGGTGATCGGGGAGAAGGTTCGTCTGGCAGTGAACGGTCTTCAACTCAGGCTGCCGGCCCGTTGGCCGGGGGGAGTTTCCCTGCAGGAAGCAACCGTCGATCTGGGACTTTGGCACCGGTCGATTTCCAAGGAAACAGCCTCGGCTTTCTGGGATGGAAACGTTCTGCGCGTCGGGGGGCTTGGCTTGGGGGAGGGCAACGAACTCGAAGAGCTGACGCTGGCACTCCATGACGACCGACTCGACTTTGGTCTGCGAGGGAGGATCGGGCAGGGGCTGCTTCGTGGAGACGGCATGTTCGGCAAGCAGGGTCGACTGGAGGTGACCGTGGTGGGTGAGCGTCTGGGCGTTGATGCGATCTCGGGGTTTCTGAAGGATGAAAAACAGGCGACAGGCACCATCAACCAGGCTCGCTTCACCTTCCGGGGGGATCCCACCCGTCCGCTCGAGGCGGACAGCGCGGTGCGACTGATCGCCAGGAATTTTCGCTGGGAAGGAAGGGGCTGGGAATCGCTTCGGCTTGCGGCCACACTGACCGGTCGTACGCTCACGCTGTCGGAGCTTCTTCTGCGCCAGGGAGAGAACGAGGTGGATGCGGACGGAGAAAGCAAATTACCCGATGACTGGCATGCCGTGATGCGCGCCCCCTTCCATGCCACCTTTCGCGCGACGTTGGGCGACGCCGGAACCCTTGCATCGCTCGCCGGGCCCTCGCCCTGGAATCTCGGGGGGGGGCTTTCCTTCGAGGGAGAGATCCGCGGCGCCGACAACAAGGCGGAGGGATATTGCAACTTCGCGGGAAACGGAACCCGGATTCGAGACCTGCGTGTCGACTGGCTGAAGGGCAGCATCCTCTTCGAGGGGGATCAAACCCGCGTTGCCTACCTTGAGGCAAGCGCCGGCGATGACAGGATCGCGGCCGAGGGAATATTCGCCAACAGCAGGCCCCATGCTTATTCAGCCAAGGCGGAGGGTACGGTTAAAAATCTTACCAAGCGGCTCGAGCAACTGGGGGTCGCGACCGCCGCATCGATCGGCGGGGGTGCCGTGGCGGGAACCTGGCATGGGGAGGGAAGCGCCACCAACCATACAGGCGGCTTCCAGGCGATGGTCTCGGGCTGGGTCAGCCGATGGACCCGCGAGGGCATGACCGGGCGCTTTGAGGGATCCTACGGTCCGGGGCATTTCGATCTCTCCAAGGCGGAGTTCCTCCAAGATGACATGACGCTTTCCATGCAGCTCGCCGCCCTGACGGATACCGTGACGCTTTCGTCGATCAAGGCGCTTCGCGACGGAGAAACCAAGCTGCTGATGGAGGGATCGTTGACGATTCCCGTCGATGCAAGGGACGTTTGGGAGAGCGGAGACCCGCTCCGCACGCTCCTCATGGACCGGCCGCTTTCGCTGAATCTTCTGCTCCATGGCATCAAAGCGGAGGAACTCGCCGATGCGCTGGGCCAGCGGGCCGACTTCACCGGAACGCTCTACGGAGAGATATCGGCAAAAGGGACCCCCGGATCTCCCGAGATCAACGGCAGCCTGCTGATCGGAAAATTCACACCGCGTTCCGTTGCCGGGCCCCGCGATCTCCGTCTCAAGGCTGAGACTCAGGATCACAAACTCTCCGTGCAGCTTGAGCAGGAGCCCGTTGCGAATTCCCCGATGATAACCCGGGCATCCCTGCCCGTGCACCTTTCCAACGATCACGGACGCCTGAAGTTCACCGATGATGGGACCCCGATCGAGGGATCGGTCATGATGAGGCAGATCCCCCTGGATCTGTGGGCCACGCTGCTTGGCATGAAGAACGGGTCGCCGCTGTTCCATGCCTCTGCTACCGGCGACCTGAAATTTTCAGGAACGGTTGGCAAACCCGCGGTGGAGGGTGCGTTGCTCATCCGCGCTGAAGAGGCCGCACTCTTCGGGCCAAGGAAGCTGGAGAATGTAGTGCTGCCGCTCGTCATGGAAGGTCCGAAGCCCTCCATCAGCATGACTAACGGAACAGCCAGCTACGGTGGAATGCCTGTTGCGCTGGACGGAGCGCTCAACTGGGGCGGCGAGGCGCCCGAGTCTTCGGTGAAGATCGAAGGAAAGGGCCTACCGATTTCGCTGGGAGCAGGGATTACCACGACCGGGGACGCCTCTCTCCTTCTCTCGGCAAAGGGAACCAACCTTCCGGTGCTCGGGGGATCCATCACGATGCATCCCGCGGCGATCGACCTGCGATACGCTCTGACGCCGTGCTTTGCGCCTCCGGGAATCTTCATCGCGGGGGGGACGCCGTGCTTTGCGCCTCCGGAAGCAACAGCCACAGAAAAACTCCAGATCGACCTGACGCTCAAGACCACCGTGTCCGGCAACGCGTCGGCGCAGAACGCCCCGCAGATCACGGCCGATCTATCTCTGAAAGGAGCTGCTTTGGCCCCGGCCGTCACGGGCAGCGTGACGGCCATCAACCAAACCCTGAGGCTTCCCTGCGGGATCTTCGGGATTCCCGAGGCAAAACTCGCCGTTGGTGAAGCGGGTACCAGAATCCAAGAGGCGCCCGCCTATGGAATCACCAGGTTGGGCCTCTGCACCCTGTTGCCGTGGGGTTGCCTTGACACGATGGGTTGCGGGATTGTCGGCCCCCCGGGAACATCGTCGGCCGATCTGCTGTTCGGCCTGACTTTCCCATCCTTCAGACACGGCGATTCGATCGAAAATCCCTCACCGATTATCCAAGGGGTGGCATGGCTTCGGCAATCGGCGCTGTTCCCCATCTGTGCTTCGTCCTGGAGCACTTCTCGCCCCGGACTTTATGATTCGGCTTCCCTGGGGTTCTACGGAAGACCCTGGATCTGGAACCTGTCGGAGGGGATGAAGCGCGCCGAAACAAAGAACACCGCACGATGATGGAAAGCATGACCGGACATGGACGGGGCACCTCCGATGCTCAGGGATGGAGGTTCGAAGTGGAGTGCGCTTCCGTGAACAGAAAGGGGATCGAGATCGCCCTTGCCCTCCCCAAGGCGTTGAGTTCACTGGAGTCGCGCGTGCGCGAGGAGGTGCAGAAAAAAATCCGCCGCGGCAGGGTCAATGTGACCGTGGTCCTGGAAGCCGCAACGGCGGGCGCCGCATTACCCGGCACGGTCGACAAGGCGGCGGCCCGGCGCGCCCTGCGAGATCTGCAGGCACTCCGCGACGAGCTCAAACTTCCCGGCGAAGTGACCCTGGAGCTGCTCCTGAAATCTCCCGGCGTGCTGAAAAACCCGACCGAAGAGATCCCCCTCGCGGAGACACTCTGGCAGGCACTGCTGGCCGCGCTCACCCAGGCCCTTGAGCGCTTGAAGGCGATGAGGAAAAGAGAGGGATCCCATCTGGTTGCCGACCTGCTCAGGCGTGTGAAGTTGCTTGAGGCGTCCGTGAAGGCGATCCGCGCCCGCGTTCCCGCAGTACTGCGCCAACGACGCGATCATCTGAAAGCCCGGCTCGAGGAGCTGGGGATGCCTCTTCCGGCGAATGATCCGGCGCTTGCACGCGAACTGGCGCTGATGGCGGAGCGGAGCGACATCACCGAGGAACTCACCCGGTTGGAGAGTCACTTCAAACAGTGCCGCGAGTCGCTCAACGGGACCGAGCCGGCGGGACGCACCCTCGACTATCTGGCTCAGGAGATGTTCCGGGAGTTTAACACCCTCGGAAACAAGGCCGGGGACGCCGCCGTTTCCCGACGGGTCGTGCAATCCAAGGCGGAGCTCGATAGGATCCGCGAACAAGTCGCCAATCTAGAGTAAACCCCAACCCGTTTGAGCAACCCCTCTCTCCAGCTTCGCCGCACCGGCATCCTCTTTGTCATCTCCGCCCCATCGGGCGCGGGGAAGACCACGCTTTGCACGGCGCTCCGGCAGAAGCCGGACTTCGTCTGGTCCGTTTCCTGCACGACGCGCCCCCCGCGTTCCGGCGAGGTCGATGGAGTGGATTACCATTTCCTCTCGCAGGAAGACTTTGCGGCCCGGTTGGGCAGGGGGGAGTTCCTCGAGCACGCCGAGGTACACGGCAATCATTACGGAACCCTCAAGGGCCCCGTCCTGGAAAATCTCCGCAACGGCATCGACGTCCTCTTGGACATCGACACGCACGGGGCGGCGAACATCCGCGCCTGCGGCGACCCGCACATCCTTCAGGCCTTGGCGGATGTCTTTCTCCTGCCGCCCGATCTCGAGGAGCTCCGCCGCCGGCTCATGCGCCGCGGCACCGAGACCGCCGAGCAGGTGGAGATCCGGATGAGCAACGCCGCAAAGGAAATGGAGTGTTGGCGCGACTACCGCTACACGATCATCAACGGCTCCATGGAGGAGAACATCGAGAAGTTCCGGGCCGTCATGCGCGCCGAGCGCTATCTCAGTCACCGCATGACCGCCGTGGAATTCCCCGCCGAAGCCGCATGAGTGATTCAGGAACATCCCGCCGCACCGTGGTCTTGGGCGTGACCGGATCGATTGCCGCCTACAAGTCGGCAGAGATCGCCAGCCTGCTCCGCAAGGCGGGCCACGAGGTCTTCGTCGTGATGACGCGCGCGGCAGCCGAGTTCATAACGCCGCTCACGCTCGCCACGCTCTCTCGCCATCCCGTGCTCAGCGATCTTTCCGAGGAGCAGGAGGGGGGATGGAAGCCGGGACACATCGAGTTGGCGGACCGCGCCGATTTGATTCTTGTCGCGCCGGCGAGCGCCGACTCGATCGCGCGACTCGCAAACGGATTTGCCGATGATGCCCTTGGAGCGGTCGCGCTTGCGACGCGCGCGCCGTTGCTCATCGCGCCCGCGATGAACGGAAAGATGTGGGAGCATCCTGCGACGCGCGCGAACACCGAGACGCTGAGAAACCGCGGAGCCTCATTCGTCGGGCCTGAGGAGGGAATGCTCGCGTGCGGTTACGAGGGAACGGGACGCCTCGCTGCAGTCGAGGGGATCATAGCGCGCGCCGAGGAAATTCTCGCGGCGCGCTGAGCGGGGAAATTTTTCCGAAAGCCGCCCCGGGAGAAAGCGCAAGAATTTTTAGAAAATCCGTTGACGCCACACGAGCGCGGACTTATTCACATTCGGCAGTGAGTTATTCACATTACTTTCACACATGCCGCCCATGCGGAAAAAAGGAGGTGGATTGAAATGCCCGTAAAGAAAAAAGCTGCCAAGAAGGCGCCCGCCAAGAAGAAGGTCGTGAAGAAAGCTCCGGCCAAGAAGGCTCCGGCCAAGAAGGCCGTAGCCAAGAAGGCCGTAGCCAAGAAGAAAGCCCCGGCCAAGAAGAAGGCCGTCGCTAAGAAGAAGTAAGTCCCTCCCGCCGGAACAACCTTTCGGCGACGAGCTAAAACTTGGGGGAAGCGCTAATACCGCTTCCCCCATTTTTTTGCACAAAAGTCTTCGCACATCCGTTACGGGCGAGCGCGATCTTGCGTTAGGTGTTCCCTTCTCGACCGATGATCACACCTCCGCTACTGAATTGCAGATGGACGAACAGATTCTTACCAACGCCCGTGATGCGGCCCTCGAGGCCGGCGCCATGATGCGTGGCAATTTCGAGAGCGAGCTGACCGTCGATGCCGCCGAAGCGCACGATATCAAGCTGGAGCTCGACCGTCGCTCCCAGGCGCTGATCGAGAAGCATATCCTGGCCACTTTCCCCGACCATGCCATCTACGGTGAGGAGGGAATCCGCGGCGATCAGGCGGCCCCCGACCAGTGGATTATCGATCCGATCGACGGCACCGTGAACTTTTTCTACGGCATCCCCCACTTCGCCGTCTCCATCGCCCACCGCCGCAACGGCGTCATCACCAACGGGGTGATCTACCAACCGATGACCGACGAGCTTTGGATCGCCTCCCGTGCGACCGGCAGTGTCACGCTCAACGGGCGCCCGATCCGGGTCAGCAACCGCACCAAGCTTTCGGACGCCATCGTGGCAGTCGGCGTCTCCAAGACCGAGGCTTCCATCGAGAAGGGACTCCCCGTTCTCGGCCAGATGATGCGCTCCGCGCGCAAGACCCGCATGATGGGAAGCGCCGCGCTCGACATCGCCTATGTGGCGAGCGGCCGCCTCGATGCCTACATCGAGAGCCAGATCAGCCTCTGGGACATCGCGGCCGGAATGCTCATGGTCGAGCTCGCCGGGGGGAAGGTCGACCTGAAACCGCATGAATCCGTGCCGGACAAATTCTCCTGCGTTGCCTGCGGCGGAGGTATCCCCTTCGACCATCTTTAATCCCCAAGAATTTTTATCAGGAACTCAGGAAAAAGAAGAGAGTAGTCCCGGAAGTGATGAGGCGAACGCTTCCTCTATTCCCAATCGCCTAGCCCCTATCTACCATCTCCCAAACCCATGATCACACGCAGTGGCATTGGCTACGACGTCCACCGCCTTGAGGCGGGGGATGGAAGGCGTCCCCTCATCCTTGGGGGGGTTGCCTTCAGCCATCCCGGGGGACTGACGCTCTCGGGGCACTCCGATGCGGATGTTCTCTGCCATGCGATCGCCGATGCCCTGCTCGGTGCAGCGGGACTTCAGGACATCGGTCACTACTTTCCGAACACCGACCCCGCCATCAAGGGAATCTCGAGCCTAGAGATCCTGCGGCGTGTCGCAGGCATCCTCGCCGATGCCGGAGCCCGGATCCTGAACATCGACTCCACTCTGGTCGCCGAGGAACCGCGCATCAGCCCCTTCGTGCAGGAGATGCGCGAAAAGATCGCCGGATCTGTCGGGATCGATTCCTCCCGGGTCGGCGTGAAAGCCACGACCAACGAATGCCTCGGATTCCTCGGACGCGGGGAGGGAATCGCCGCCCTTGCCACCGCTTCGGTCGAGACGCAGGAGGAGTAGAGAGCACACGGTTACCCATGTCCCTGCAGGTTCACAATACCCTGAGTCGCAGTCTTGAGGAGATCACCCCGCGACCCGGAGAGGGGAAGAGCCTCTCGCTCTACACCTGCGGGCCGACCATCTACGCGCACGCCCATATCGGGAACTTCCGCGCCTATGTCTTCGAGGATCTGCTCCAGCGGCATTTGCAGGAACGGGGATTCGCCGTGCGCCGCGTCATGAATCTCACCGATGTCGACGACAAGACGATCCGTGGCGCCCATGCCGCCAGGATCTCCCTCGGCGACTACACACGCCCCTTCAAGGAAGCCTTCTTCAAGGATGTGAAGACCCTCCGGCTCCTCCCCGCCGAGGCTTATCCCGAAGCGACCGATCCCGAGCAGATCGCCCGGATGATCGCCATGATCGGCACACTCGTGGAACGCGGACACGCCTACCAAGCGGAGGATGGATCCGTCTACTTCCGCATCGCGTCCTTCCCCGGTTACGGAAAACTTGCGCACGTCGATCTTGAGAACCAGCGTCCCGGTCAGCGGGTCGCAAGCGACGAGTACGAGAAGGAGGCCGTTGCCGACTTCGCTCTCTGGAAGGCCTGGGTCCCCGAGGATGGGTTCATTGGTTGGGAGAGTCCATGGGGGAAGGGCCGACCTGGATGGCACATTGAGTGCAGTGCGATGGCTACGGGTCTGCTAGGCGAGACCATCGACATCCACTGCGGAGGCATCGACAACATCTTCCCCCACCACGAGGCCGAGATTGCCCAGTGCGAGTGCTCAGGCCAAGGAAAGGCACCTTTTGTCCGCTACTGGATGCACTGCGCCCACCTCATGGTCGAGGGATCCAAGATGGCGAAGTCCGCCGGGAACTTCTTCACCTTGCGCGATCTGCTCGAGAAAGGCTGGACCGGCCGCGAGGTGCGCTACGCCCTGATCTCCGTTCACTACCGGGGTGCTCTCAACTTCACCATCGAGGGACTCGGTGCCGCCCGCACGGCTCTGGCCCGTCTCGACGCATGGCGCGAGCGTCTGACCGAGATTGCGGGAGCGGAAAACACGGCCGAGGCGCCCGATTCGGCGACCGGAGAGTTTTTCACCACCCTGGATGACGATCTGAATATCTCCGGTGCCCTCGCCGTACTCTTCGAGACCCTCCGCGAGAGCAACCGCCGCATGGATGAGGGGACCCTGACGCCGCCGCAGGCCCGTGGACTTCTCAACTGGCTCGCCCGTGTCGACGGGGTGCTTGCCTTGGAACCGGAAGCCGCGGCATCCCTTCCTACGGAAGTGGAGAAGCTGGTTGCGGAACGCGCCGCCGCCCGCACCGCCAGGGAGTGGAAGAAGAGCGACGAGATCCGCGATCAAATCGCCGCACTGGGCTGGAGCGTGAAAGACACGAAAGACGGGCAAAAGGTTACAAAAGGCTGAAGATACTTTTAATATGGAACTCAGGAATAAGCTGCCGACATAAGACCTCAGCCTGAAGAACCCCTGCGTGTATTTCCTCTTCCTGAGTTCCTGAGTTCCATATTTCTTTCCCCTCAGTAGTCTTTTTCTCACGCCCATGTTTTCCCCCGACGATCTCCTCGACCTCGAACGTACCGAGCACAGCGTCATTTTCGAGAATGTCACCCATGCTTGGGAGGCGCTGGCGAAGATCTCGACCTACCTCCAGTTCCGGCTGAAGCCCGGCATCCATGGGAAACTGATCGGCAAGCCCTTCATCAGCGGCGCCGTCTACATCGGCCGCGGCACGATCATTGAACATGGTGCCATGATCAAGGGGCCCGCATGGATCGGCGAGGGATGCGAGATCCGGAACGGCGCCTACATCCGAGAGAACGTCGTGGTCGGCAACGGCGTCGTGATGGGCAACTCCTGCGAGTTCAAGAACTGCCTCATCTTTGACGAGGCGCAGATCCCGCACTTCAACTACGTCGGCGATTCCATTCTCGGTCACAAGGCGCACCTCGGGGCCGGGGCGATTCTTTCCAATGTCCGCCTCGACCATCAGCCTGTCGTGGTCACCGCGCCCGACGGGGCCGTTAACACCGGCCTCAAGAAATTTGGCGCCATCGTCGGCGACCGCGCGGAGATCGGTTGCAACTCGGTGCTGAGCCCGGGCTCCATCATCGGGCGCGACACCATCCTCTATCCCGGAACGTCATGGAGGGGGGTGTTGCCTAGCAACTCGATTGGGAAGGCGGTGCCGCAGACGCTCAAAATAATCCCCCGCCAATCCCGCGATTAGGGAAGGCTTGGGATATCAGCAGATAGCTGTGTTGGCCAAGTCTATTGATGAGATTTTTTGCAATACTTCAACACCGTAAAATCTGGTGTCTCCAGAATCTTGGTTCCGGAATCAAATTGTGATTCGAACATCGGGAAGTGGGTGTCGCCTTCGATCGTGCGGGGGACTTTGGTAACGTAGAGTTCCTGCACTTTCGGGAGCAGGAGGCGGTAGATTTCCTCGCCGCCGATCACGAAGAGATCGCGGCCATCCGTCGGCTCCTTCAATTCGTCAAGTGAGCGGATGACGGTGACGCCCGCAGTCTCCGGCATGGTGCGGGAGAGGACGATGTTCTCGCGACCGGGGAGGGGCTTGCCGATCGACTCGTAGGTCTTGCGCCCCATGAGGATCGCGTGACCCATGGTGGTCGCCTTGAAGAATTTGAAATCCTCAGGAAGATGCCACGGAATCGTGCCGGCATTCCCGATGACCCTGTTCTCAGCCATAGCGACGATTGCCTTAATCATCGGGAGAAAAGGGAAACTGCAGATTCTCGCGCAGCCGTAACGGATGCGCAGCAACGGCCGGGCAAGCAAACGCAGAGGCGCAGAGATGAAGAAAAAGAAATCCTGCAGTTGGATTGTCTAAAAACTCCGCAATTCATCCCTTAAACGGCGATTGGTGCCTTGATCGCGGGGTGCGGGTCGTAGCCTTCGAGGGTGAAGTCCTCGTAGCGGAAATCTTCCAGCTTGGTCACCGCGGGATTGAGTAGCATCCGGGGGAGGGCGCGCGGCTCGCGCGTGAGCTGGAGGCGGGCTTGCTCAAGGTGGTTCACGTAGAGATGAAGATCGCCGAAGGTGTGGATGAATTCCTTGGCCTTCAGTCCGCAGACCTGTGCGATCATCATGGTGAGCAGGGCGTAAGAGGCGATGTTGAAGGGGACTCCCAGAAAAAGATCCGCGCTCCGCTGGTAGAGCTGGCAGCTGAGTTCGCCGTTCGCCACGTAAAACTGGACGAGGGCGTGGCACGGGGCGAGGGCCATCTTGTCGATCTCGCCCGGATTCCAAGCGCTGACGATGTGGCGGCGGCTGTCGGGATTCTTTTTCAGATCCACAACGAGGCGGGTGATCTGATCGACCGTGCCTCCCTCGGGTGTGCGCCACCTGCGCCACTGGGCACCGTAGACGGGCCCGAGGTCGCCGTCCGCGTCGGCCCACTCGTCCCATATGGTCACGCCGTGTTCCTTCAGGTAGCCGATGTTGGTGTCGCCTTTGAGGAACCAGAGCAACTCGTGGATGATGGAGCGGAGGTGGAGCTTCTTGGTGGTGAGAAGCGGAAAGCCGCGGGTCAGATCGAAGCGTTCCTGCGCGCCAAAGACGGAAAGAGTCCCTGTGCCGGTGCGATCCTCCTTTTGCGTCCCGTGGTCGAGGACGAGGTTGAGAAGACGCAGGTAGGGAGTCATGGCAACCGAAAGGATGAATGATGAAGGGTGAAGGGGCTGTTAGCTCTTTCTTATGACGAGGAGTCTGTAGGGAATGATGGCCTCGCTCACTGCGTGATGGAGATAAGGGGTTCCTCAGCCCTTGTAGACGCTGTCGGGATTGAAGAGCGGCTCTTCCCACGGAGGAAGGTCGTTTCCCTGCTTGTCGAGCTCGACGTAGAAGCAGCTGGCAAAGCCGGTATGGCAGGCGCCGCCCTGCTGCTCTACCTCGAAGAGCAGGGTGTCGCGGTCGCAATCGACGAACCAGCGGAGGATTTTCTGCGTATGGCCGCTTGTCTCGCCTTTCTTCCAGAGTTTTTTGCGGGAGCGGCTCCAGTAGTGCATGTAGCCGGTCTCGACGGAGTGTCGGAGGGAGTCCTCATTCATCCAGGCCATCATCAGGACGCGGCCGCCGGCTTCGGCGCTCTCCTGCACGATGGCGGGGATGAGCCCCCGGTCGTCGTATTTGAGGTTCAACTGCATCGGGTCATTTCGGAGTCCGAAAAGGTTCTGGGCAAGAAGATTCGCGATTGCTGTGCGGTAAACCATTTCGGAAGATCCCAAGGTGGCAATCCGATACCGCTATTACGAGGAAGCCCCCGGGACGGTGGCCCTTCCAGCAGGGGAGTTGCTGGCCCGTCTGCCGGGTGAGCTGAGCCGTGGAGGCGAGAGAGGCGACCGGATCGTGGAGATCCCCTGTGGCGATCTGCTGGCCGGCAACACCCCCCGGATCGCATTGAGCCGGTTGCAGGAACTGGCGCCCGATCTCGTCCAGATTCCCGAGGGGCGCGACCCCGCCGAGAAGATTGCCCTCCCGCCGGGATGGATCGCCATGCATTTCAAGCTGGAAACGCGCCGCGAGGAGCTGCCGCCCGAGGAAGTCCCCATCCCACCCACCGCTGCCGTAGCCGTTTCGGAGCGGAAACCGACATCTGCAGTGGCGGATGACAAAAACAAGGCAAAGGAGCCGACGAAGAAAGCCGCTCCCAAGGAGGCCCCCGCGGTCGCGGAGGAGAAATCGGAAACCAAGCCAACCAACGAGGCGGTTGTTTCCGAGACCGTTGCAGAGGCCGCTCTGGTCGGGCCGGTGACACCCCCTGTTGCCGAATCGTCCAAGCCGAAGGCCGTTTCGCAACCCCCAGCAAGCGGAGACACCGACCCCCCGAAGCCTCGCCGGGGTCTCTTCGCCTCTCTCCCGATCTTCCGTCGCCGGCCAGCCGTCGAAACTCCCGGCGTGGAGGCGATCCAGATCGTCCCCGCCAGTGAGAAGAAAGAGGCGGGGACCGCGAGCCAGACGGGGATCAAGAAGGCTGGCGGGGAGGAGCCCAAGGAAAGTGCCGCCACGCTTCCTCCCCCCCCCCCGCGTAATTCCGGCACGAGTATCGCGCTGGAGCCGCTCTGGAAGCTTGACCCGCAGGATCAACTGGCCGACCCAACCGCCCTGCAGGCCCTTTTCATGACAGAGGAGAAGCTGACACTGGATCGCATCATCTCGAAGGCCGGCGAACTTCCCGGACTCAAGGCCTGTGTGCTGGCGCACGGCGACAGGGTGCTCTGCACCTCAAACACCGCCCCCGGACTGGATCTCAAAACACTCAGCGGTCAGGCGATGACAATGCTCGGGCAGATCCGCGAATCGAGTTCGAACATGGGCCTCGGGGCGGTGCCAGCGGTGACGCTCCATGCCGAGCAGGGCACCCTGAGCTTCCTCCATAAGGGGGAGCTCTGCCTGCTGGTTCTCCACGCCGAGCGGGGATTCGTCCCCGGCGTGCGAGAGCGCCTCCAGGAGATGCTGGGTCACCTGGCCGGGGCAAAGCCCGTCTTGTCATCCGGGGACGAACACCTGAGCCGGTAGAAGACTTCGTCGGCACGCCATCACCGCTCGACTTTCCTGCCCCGCCGACTTTACATTTCACTCTCCGTGAGCTACCGCGTCTTCGCCCGCAAATACCGCCCCCAGCGCTTTGAAGAGGTCGTCGGGCAGGAACACATCACCCGGACGCTGCAGAATGCCATCACTGGCAAGAGGCTGGCGCAGGCTTATCTCTTTGTCGGTCCCCGCGGGGTCGGGAAAACATCCTCGGCCCGCATCCTGGCCAAGGCGTTGAATTGCCAGGCAAGCAGTGAGGGGCCGACCGACAACCCCTGCGGCACCTGCGATGCCTGCATCGAGATCGCCGAAGGGCGTAGCCTCGATGTGATGGAGATCGACGGTGCCAGCAACAACAGCGTCGAGAGCATCCGCACGCTCCGCGAGAACGCCGCCTACGCTCCGGCTCGCGGCCCCTACAAGGTCTACCTCATCGACGAGGTGCACATGCTCAGCACCGCGGCTTTCAACGCCCTGCTCAAGACACTGGAGGAACCTCCGGAGCACGTGAAGTTCCTCTTTGCCACGACCGAGGCACAGAAGGTGCCGGCCACGATTCTCAGCCGCTGCCAGCGGTTCGATCTCCGTAGGCTGACGCCGGAACTGATCGCGGCGCACCTGCAGCATATTGCCAAAAACGAGCAGATCATTCTCGCTTCGGAGGCCGCCGCTTCCATCGCCCGCGGCGCCGACGGAGCGATGCGTGATGCCGAGTCGATGCTTGATCAGGTGGTTGCGTTCTGCGGCACGACCATCAGCGCCGCCGATGTCCACAGCGTCTTCGGGTTCACCCCGCGCGAGACGGTTCTCGATCTCGCAGGCGCCCTTGTCGGCCGCGACACGGCCGCCGCCCTGGCCGTCGTCAAGGCTCAGGGAGAGGCCGGAAAGGATCTGCCGCGCCTCCTTGCAGATCTCATAGGCCTGCTTCGGGATATGTTGATCAGCAAGGTCCATCCGTCGGGGGAGGCGACCGACGAGCTGCGTCTGGGCGAGACCATCTCGCAGGAGAAGCTGCTGGCCCTGCTCGATCATTTCGGCGAGTCGGAGGCGCGCCTGCGCTGGGCCACAGACAAGAAGCTCCAGCTCGATGTCGCGCTGATAAAGGGGGTCCATTTGCTCGAGGAGGCAAGCCTGAGCGATGTCCTCGATATGCTCACAGCCCTTCGCGGAGGGGCTTCGTTGCTGGAGAGTGCCGCGCCAAAAACCCGTGCCCCTCGTCCCGCCACACCATCCGCCGTGGATCCCCCGGCCTCCACGCCGCGCGCAACCGTCGCTCAAGCTCCTTCGGGCCCTCCGGCTTCCACACCAGTGGCGCCCGCAGCCCCAGCGGTCTCCGAAGCGGCTCCCGTGGCCTTGCGGCAATCGGCCGCAGAGACCCCCTCGGAGGCTTTCTCCACCCCATCGCGGATCACCGAGGTCGCTCCCGGCTCCCAATTGACGGCGTCCGCTGCCAACCACGCGGTGCCGCCCTCCGGCTCCGGCTCCGCGGGATCTCCCGGGGCCGTTCCCGCGGTCTTGGGGCCCGATCCGTCCGACCCCTGGCGGGGAGTTGCCGTGAAGCTCGCCGCCGATTCCCCTTTGAAATTCGGCTGGGTCGAGGACGGCCGCTTTGTGGAGCGGATCGGCAATGCCATCCTGGTGGAATTCCCTCCCTCGCTGGAACAGCAGACACAGACACTCTTCTGGCCGCAGGCGGTCAAGAAGATCGAAGAGCAGCTGACCGGCGCGCTTGGCGCCAAAATCACGTTCGAGTACCGCTTCACGGGCGAGGAACCGCCCGCTCCATCCGAGCCTGAGCCGGTCGTGGCGCTGGTCTCCAGACCCTCCGCCGAGCCAATCCGCTCGCCCAAAATATCAAAAACCGAGGAGGTTCCCGCCAAGCAGAAAACTGCGGAACCCGCCACGCCCGCGATCAGCCCGGCGGAGTTGGAGGAGTTCAAGAACGACCCGCTGATTCGGAAGGCGCTCGAAATGTTCAAGGCGGAGATCCTCGTTGATCCACCTGCAACCCCTTGATTTTGCCACAACGCACCAAACAGAAACCGAACCGATCCCGATGAACATCGCCAAGATGATGAGCGCCGCCGCCAACGCGCAGAAAAAGATGGCACAGATCCAGGAAGACCTCGCCAAGCGGGAGGTGGAGGCCTCATCCGGGGGTGGCAAAGTCACCGTGAAGGCCACTGGCGCGGGCGACATCCTCTCCATCCGCATCGCCCCCGAAGTAGTGAACGCCGACGATGTGGAGATGCTCGAGGATCTCGTGCTTAGCGCCGTGCGCCAGGCGAACGCCGATGCCAAGAAGCTCGCCGCTGACGAGATGGGCAAGCTGACCGCCGGGCTCGGCATCCCCGGGCTACCGTTCTAAAATGCCGGCGACGGAGTTGAAGAGTTGAAAAGTCGAAGGTTTAAAACGATCCGTCCACAAAGCGATTGGTTAGCCCTTGCACATAGGAACTCGTCGGTGCCCGCCCTTTTCTAGCACTCTCACAGTCTCTTCAGCCTTAACCCTTGCCCATGCCCCATCCCGATCTCTTCACCCCCCTCCAACTCGGCCCGCTGGCCTTGCCAAATCGGATCTTCATGGCGCCGCTCACGCGGTGTCGTGCTTCCGAGGGGCATGTCCCGAACGAGCTCAACGCCGAGTACTACGGCCAGCGCGCCACCGCCGGGTTGATCATCTCGGAAGCAACCTCCGTCACCCCTGCCGGCTACGGCTATCCCAATACACCCGGCATTCACACGTCCGCGCAGGTTGACGGGTGGAAGAAGGTGACCGACGCGGTCCATGCTAACGGAGGGCATATCTATCTGCAACTCTGGCATGTCGGCCGCATTTCGCACCCCTCCTACCAGAAGGATGAAGCCCTTCCCGTGGCTCCGTCCGCCATCAAGCCCAAGGGGCAGGTCTTCACGGGAACCGCCATGGAGGAGTATGTCACCCCCCGAGCCCTGGAGACCGCAGAGATCCCCGGGATCATTTCCGAGTATGTCCATGGGGCAAGGCTTGCCAAGCAGGCCGGATTTGACGGCGTCGAGATCCACAATGCCAACGGCTATCTCCTCGATCAGTTCCTGCGGACCGGGACGAACCGCCGTGGCGACCAATACGGAGGATCGGTCCAGAACCGCTCCCGTCTCACCCTTGAGGTGGCCGAGGCCGTCGTCGGTGTCTGGGGTGCTGACCGGGTAGGGATCCGTTTCTCACCCGCAGGCGTTTTCAACGACATGAGCGATGCCAATCCGCTCGAGACTTTCGGCCATGTGCTGCGCGAGCTCAACCGCTTCGGCTTGGCCTACGCCCACATCACGCAGGTGACCGCCCAGGACATCGCCCACGGCGCAGCGCAGGGGGTCGGGCCCAAAGAGCTGCGCACCGCATGGAACGGCCGGATTGTCTCAGCCGGTGGCTTCACCCAGGAGTCCGGCATCCGGGCGCTGGCCGAGGGATGGGCCGACGCAATCGCTTTCGGCGTGTCCTTTATCGCCAATCCCGATCTCCCGGAACGCTTCCGGAGGAAATCGCCTCTCAATACTCCCGACGAGTCGACGTTCTATGCATCAGGGCCGAAGGGGTACACGGATTACCCGTTCCTGCCATAACGTCACCCCGGATCCGAACTATTTCAACGGATCCCCTTGGGCGGTGGAGGGATTCAGAACTCCTTTCAGAAGAAGCAGAGAAGGGACGACGAGAGAGAGAATCTCGCACAAGGATCGGATGATTTCCCCCCGGACGAGGATGCCGCCGGCCGATTTTCCGAGCGGAAGAAGGTGCCAGCCTCCAAGCAACGTGATGAGGAACGCGAACAAGATGCTCCCCGCTGCAAGACGGCTTTCCCTATCGATCGGCAGAGGGTGATCTTTTGAGGCGGCGGGAGAATGGAAGCAGAGCCTCCAGAGCCCCAATCCCAGCAGCACCAGCGCAAGCAGATGGGAGAGCGGCGCCAGCAATCCCAGCAGCAATGCTCCCGCTCCGAAGCGAGCGATGGCGGGGCTTTGTCCGTTGCCCCAGGGTGTCCGAACCAACTCGAAACAAAAGAGGAGCGCGGGAACGGCGAGCGACCAGGCGATGATGCGGTCTTCTCCGGCGAGGGGTTGGCCGGTGACGCAGTACGAGGTCCCGGCAAGCTCGAAACCCTCCTTCCACGCGGTCCAGACACCCGACTCGAACCATGCCGCGCCGAGCAGGGCGACCGAGGCGAGGATCAGCGGAAAACGTTGGCGCGAAGCCGTGCAGGTTACGCAGAGGGCCAGCATCAGCGACGACATAACGACCAGCGCCATGGTGAGCCGAAGGGTCAGCTCAACAGCACGAAAGTCACCGGTCGAGAGGGAGAGAAGGGATTCCATCGTGATGGGGGCAGGCGGGGCCGGCGTCACACCTCAACGGCATCCCCGAAGTCGATCTGGAGATTGCGCGCAAGGCGGATTAGTTCTGGCGCGGGGCGCTTTTTCTTCCCGATAACCTGCTCCAAATCGATCAGCGTGGTCCGGCCCTTCGTCAGGGCGGTCATGGAGCCGGTCTCCTGCTGGAGAAGGCCCGTGACAGCAAGTTCACCGAAACGGGCCCCGAGCATCCGATCGAAGTGCGTGGGGATTCCGCCGCGCTGGACATGACCGAGAACGGTGATGCGGACTTCCTGTTCAAACTCGCCTCCCCGCTCTTCCAGCATCCTCTTCATGAAGGCATCGGCACCGCTGACTCCCTCGGCAAGGATGATGATGGAGTTGTCCCGGGTCCGGACGTAGCGGTCGTGAAGTTCCGTGACGATGCGTTTCATGTTGCAGGAGAATTCGGGAATCACCGCAAACTCCGCCCCGCAACTGATGGCGGTGCTCAGCGCGAGGTAGCCGGAGTTCCGGCCCATCACTTCGATCAGGAAGCAGCGTCTGTGGGAACGCGCCGTGTCCCTGATGCGGTCGATGAGTTGCATGATGGTGTTGGCGGCCGTGTCCACGCCGATCGCCATGTCCGTTCCCGCCAGATCGTTGTCGATGCTCGCCGGGATGCCGACAACGGGCATCCCCCTGCGCGAGAGTTCGCGGGCTCCGGTCAGCGAGCCATCGCCGCCGATCACGACCAGCCCGTGGATACCCAGATCCTGCAGGCGACGCCGGGCATGATCGATGCCCTCCGGGGTGTACATGCGTTTGCAGCGACTCGACTGGAGAATGGTGCCCCCGCGATCAATCATGCCCGAAAGAAGCCGCCCCCCCAATTCCTCGATGGTTCCGTCAAAAATGCCGTCGTAACCATTGCTGATGCCCACGACCCTGCACTCGTGCTGCATGGCCGTGCGGGCGACCGCTCTCAGGGCCGGGTTCATTCCGGGGGCGTCTCCGCCCGATGTGAGGACTCCGATGGTTTTCATGCTGATTGTGTTGGCCGACGAGGGTAAGTGGCCCGCCTTCTTTACCAAAAGAGGCAATAAATGACAGGATGGAAAAATTTATTTGAACATCCTCCCCCCCCAGGGGTCTGACATCTTAGGTTGAAGGTTTGGAGCGGGCCACCGCCGTGTCGGTTTCATGGTTTTCCGGCACGAATCGAGGTGGCCCGCTTGCTTTTTCACCTAAGCCCAACGCAGCGCTTGCTTCGGGGCTGCGGCTGGGTTAGCTCCTTCACGGTCGGAGCCAAGACCACCACAGCGCATCATGCCCAAAACCATCCTAGTGATAGAGGACGAGGAGGATGTGACGGATCTCATCCGTTATCATCTGAAAAAAGCCAAATTCCGAGTGATCGCCGCGCAGGATGGGGCGGAGGGGTTGCGACTGGCCGAGACGGAGCGCCCCGACGCGATCATCCTGGACATCATGTTGCCAAGGCTCAATGGATTCGAGGTGGCCAAGCGACTCCGGGCCGAATCCGCCACCGGGGGCATCCCGTTGATTATTCTGAGTGCCAAAGGGGAGTCGGAAAGCCGGATCAAGGGATTGGAACTCGGCGCGGACGATTATCTTCCCAAACCGTTCAGCACCCGGGAATTGGTGCTCCGCATCCAGGCACTGCTGCGGCGAAGCGAGGTCCCTGCCATCGCCGAAACAGCGGCCGCGGGCCCCTTCGTGCTGGATCGCACCGCTCTCAAGGTGGAGCTGGACGGCCGGCGGTTGGATCTGACTTCGACGGAGTTCAAGCTTCTCTCCTTCCTGATTGGAAATACCGCAGCAATCCACTCGCGCGAGGATCTCCTTCAGGAAGTCTGGGGCTACAAAAGCACGGTCGATACCCGCACCATCGACACGCACATAAGGCGGCTTCGGGAAAAGCTTGGGGATCATGCCGCCTGCATCAAAACCACGCGGGGAGAAGGGTACCGATTCGTCGTACCGGCCGGCTGATGCTGATCTTTGTGGAATTCCTAGGATGGGTGCTGCTGGGCTCCGTGGCGGTCTGGTTGTTGGCCGGCATGGTTGTGCTGCCAGTACTCGAGCTGCTGCGGGTTCTTCATAGGATCGCGCATGGCGACTACAGGCCGGTGATCCTGCCCGGGCTGCCGGTTTTTTTCCGGGGGGTGGCCAACCAGCTCCGCGAGACGGCAGAGACACTTGCCAGACAGAAGGTGCTTCTTGCCAAGGAGGAGTTCAGCCTCTCGACCATTCTGGAGAGCATGACGGAGGGGGTGGTGATCACCGGTGCCGACCTTCGGATCCGTCAGGTCAACAGTGCCGCCTCCTCCATGTTTCATCTGGGAGGCCGGGGTGTCGGATTATTGCTCCCCGAGGCATTCCTGAGCCACGAACTTCAGGGCGTGGCGCGCCGGGTGGCTGAGACCGGTCAGCTGCAGCGAGGAGAGCTCGAGGTTGCGATTCCGGGAAGGAGCGACAGGTGCCACCTGCTGGTGACGGCCGCCGCCCTGCGTTCGCCGAAAAAGGAGACCCCGGACGGGTACCTGCTGGTCCTGCACGATGTGACCCGTCTCCGTGAACTGGAAGCCGTCCGTCGGGAGTTCGTCGCGAATGTCTCCCACGAGTTTCGCACGCCGCTCTCCATCATCAACGGGTACCTCGAGACGATTGCGGAGGGTGGGGTCGGCAGGGAGATGATGAGCAAATCCATTGCCGTCATGAGGCGCCACGCGGACCGCCTCAACCGCCTGATTGAAGATCTGCTCACCATCAGTCGCATGGAGGAAAAGGGGGCGCAGATCGAGACCCGCAGGACCTCTCTGGAGCCGCTCCTCCGCAACGTCATCAATCAACTGGAGCAGGAGAGCGCGGAGCGGGGGGTCGCGGTGAGGCTTACACTCGTCGCCGGGATTCCTCCCGTGATGGTCGACGCCTACCGGATCGAGCAGGCCTTTTCCAACCTCTTGATTAATGCCCTCCGCCACGGAAGCCCCGCCGCGGGGGATGCATCCGCCGAAGTGTGCGTGAATGCTGCACTGGAAGGCTCCGAGGTGGCGATCAGCTTCAGGGACAACGGTCCCGGCATCCCGTTGGCCGACCAAGAACACATCTTCGAGAGGTTCTACCGCGTGGGCACCGACCGTGCGCGACAGACCGGCGGGACGGGGCTCGGACTCTCGATCGTCAAGAATGTGGTCCATGCCCACGGCGGAAGGGTGGCTCTCCGGAGCAAACCCGGCGAGGGATCGACCTTCACGATCCTGCTTCCTGTCGGAGGCTGAGGAGCGCGTTTTACCAAGAGCGCTTCTCAACGGAGGCAAACGCCGCCGATTGCAGCTCCTCTCCGGGATCGCCTTGATGGAGCGAGTCGAGATGGCCACCGATAATGTCTTCCAGTTGGAGGAGGGTGGCGACCTTGGAAAGCGCCGCACGGAGCGGTCGGGCTCCCGGCATTCCCCGAGTATAAGCCATCAGGCGCCCGCGCATCCCGTGCATCCCGTGGGTTTCCCCCCGACGGACAACCTCCTCCCGGCAGTGGCGGAGAACCAAGTCCCAGCGCTCCATGAGGGTCGGCGCGACGAAAGGTTTTCCCGTGAAGGCACATTTCACCTCGGTGAAGATCCAGGGATTGGCCATGGCAGCGCGGCCGATCATGAGGCCCCCCACGCCGCTTTCGCGATGTTTCAGGGCGGAGGCGGCGTCATGGATGTCGCCGTTGCCGATGACAGGCACGGTCACGGAGGCAGCCACGGCCGCGATCACCTCCCAATCGGCGCTCCCCGAGTAGCCCTGGGCCCGGGTCCTCCCATGGACGGCGATACGGCGGATGCCCGCCCCCTCGAGGAGACGCGCGGTCGTGACGGCGTTGATGGAGCGCTCATCCCAGCCGATGCGGATTTTGGCGGTGACCGGGAGAGGGGCGCAGGCTTTCACGACGGCCGCCGCGACCCGCTCCAACAGGGGGCAGTTGCGCAGGAGCGATGAGCCGCCGTTCCTGCAGACCACTTTGTTCGCGGGACAGCCGAAGTTGATGTCGATGAAGTCGGGGTGGACCCAGTCGACCACCTGGTGAGCCGCCGCTGCGAGGCGCTCCGGATCCGCGCCGAAGAGCTGAACGCCCATCGGGCGTTCGGCTTCCGTGAATTCCAGGTAAGCGCGGGTGCGGGCATTACGGTGCATGATGCCATCGGCCGAGACGAACTCGGTGGTGAGGACATCGGCCCCTTTCTCCCTGCAGATTGTCCGGAAAATCGAATTCGTGACCCCGGCCATCGGGGCGAGGAAGAGCGGCAGAGAGCCGTTTTCCATGACCCGGTGAGCAATCAGGACGCCTCGGGTGAGGATCCCGGGGATGAGTCGGCATCAACCGGACCCGCAACGGGGTGGGTCTCTTCGGCCTTCGGCGTCGAAAGTCCGGTGAGAAGCGCGGAGACCTCCTCCTGAACCCGGGCGAGATCCGACAGCGAGAGATTCGGGTCGGAGATCAGGAAGGTCTCGCCGGTGCCGGCGCGTTCGTAGACAAGGATTCCCTTCTCCCGCGAGACTTGCGGTCGCAGGACGCGCTTGCGCTCCAGCATGACGGCGAGGAGGTAGCGCGTGTTCGTATGGGCGGGATCACGGCTCTCGAGCAGGCGCCGCAGCATGCCCTCGGCATCGTCTCGCGGAAGCGGCTCGGGAGCGGCGGGTGCCGGGGGCTCGAACTTCGAGCGCCATGAGGAGAAGGGGGGCGACACCTGGGGATCGGCCGCCAAGGCCGCCCAGGACTCCTCACAGAGATCCCGCCGCAGGAACCCTTCCCCCTCGCGGTAGAGCGCCGTGTGAAAGGTCTCCCCCTCGGCAAACGGCTTGCCGGTTGCATCGCAGGTATCGGCCCGCGCCCTGATGTTCCAATCTTGCTGCATAAAATTCGTTGGGGCTTTGCTTGTGGGGGAGTGCTTGAAATTTAGGGCCTCCTTAAAAACCTGGCAATCGGAGCCTGGGAATTTCCCGACCGGTGGCCCTGATCCAGAAGAGCCAGAGACCGACCCCGAGGAAGATGAGGATCGGTCCCCAGGCGGCCAGCCAGGCGGGGATGCGATCCCCCTTGCCCAGGGCGATGAAGAGACTGCTGGAAAAAACCAACCCGGCAAAGAGCCCGATGGCACCCGCGACCCCTCCCATGATTCCCCGGCGACCGCTCACCACTCCCATCGGGCCCGCGATGAAGATCACCACCAGGCAGACCCACGGCAAAGCCCAGCGGTAGTGCCAGTGGGTGAGATATGGGGCAAGGCGCGTCCTGGGAAACTCCGCATTGTAACGGAGGTAATCGGAGAGTTCCGGAAGTCCGAGGAACTCGGAGTTCATGGAAGAGCTCGCGATTTTCCAAGGGGTTTCATTCCAGCCGCTCATTTCAAGGCGCGGGGAACTCTCCGCGCTGACCATGTTTCCCGATTCATCCACGACGACATGGCGCGCCTGTTCCAGGATCCAAGAGGCGGTTTCCGGGACGTAGGAAGCACGAAGTGCGTACCATTTCTCGGAAACAACCCCCGACTCCTTCTGCTGGATGATCTCGATCCGGTAAGCGGAGTTCCTGTCACGATTCAGATGGGAGAAAAACCAGAGGCGACCTTGTTCGCGGTTCCTGAAGAGATGGTTGGCGAGATACCCCGTCTCCTTTTTTCTCCCCGTCTTGATCTCCTCCTTCAGTTGATCGCGTACCGCGCCGGCCTGCGGCGCCAGATGGTGGTTGAATGCGGCGAGCACCCCCGCCGCCAAGAGGCCGCAGGCCATCAGGGGCATGAAGATCCTGTAGAGGCTCCTGCCGGCGCAGAGCATCGAGATAATCTCGTTCCTGCGCGACATCTGGGTGAGCGTGTAGAGCAAGGCCAGCAGCAGTGCCACCGGGACGCACAGCACGATGACGCTGGGGATCTGCAGCAGGTAAAAGCGGAGCACGAGGCCGACGCCTGCATGGCCGGAAAGAAAATCGGGCAGGTTCACGCTGAGATCCCAGACCAGCCAGACGGAGATGAACCCCGCGGCCGCGTAGAAAAAGGGCACCAGAAATTTTTTGAGGAGATAGCGGTCTAAAAGGGTCATGGAGATCCCCGGCAGAAACCCGTTGCAGGAGGCCGGAAAGCGCATAATTCTGCTCCTCCCACATCCTATTCTGCAATCGCAATCACCCGCCGCTTCCCAACAGCCTTTCATGATCTCCATCAACGAGCAGTTTCCGGCCGGCGGCGCTCACGGCGCGGAGGCCGCCGACTTCGCCACCGAGGTGGCGGCGTTGTTCGGGCCGAAGGGAAGTCTGGCCGCGATCCGGGGATTTGAATGGCGCCCGGAGCAGCAACGGATGGCGGAGGCCGTGGCGGGAGCGCTCGCGGGCCGATCCCACCTCATCGTCGAGGCGGGAACCGGCGTCGGCAAATCCCTCGCCTACCTGCTCCCTGCCGTCCTCCATGCCCGCCTGACCGGGAGGAAGGCGCTCATCAGCACGCACACGATCAATCTCCAGGAACAGCTCCTCTACAAGGACATCCCGCTGGTGAAGGGCCTGACCGGAGAGGACTTTGAGGCCGTGCTGCTCAAGGGCCGGCAGAATTATGTCTGTCCCACGCGGCTCGCGCGAGCTCACCGTCACGGAGCCGACCTCTTCACCGCCGAGGAGCGGCCCGAACTCGAGCGTATCCGCGAGTGGGCCGCGACCACCGCAGATGGCTCGCTGAGCGATCTCCCCTTCGAGCCCCCCCGGGAACTCTGGATGCAGGTCTGCAGCGAGCAGCACCTCTGCACGCCGAAGACCTGCGGACGGGACTCCGGGTGCTTCTACCAGTCGGCAAGGCGGCGCGCCCAAGCGGCCCAGGTCCTGGTCCTCAACCACACCCTCTTCTTCACCCTGCTGGGTGATCCCGAGGAGGAGGGCCTCGGATACCTTTTCCCAGATGATTTCGTGGTCTTCGACGAGGCCCACACCGTCGAGCAGGTCGCCTCTCGCCATCTGGGGTTCACCCTTTCCCAATACAGCCTCCGCCAGTCGATCCAGCGTCTCTACAATCCGCGCACCCGCAAAGGCCTCCTGCAACAGGCGCGTCAGGGCGGATCGATTGCCGACGCTTCGGATCTTATTCCCGAGGTCGACCGGTTTTTCGAGATGTTGGCCGGCGCCTGCACGTTCCGAAGGGGCCGCGAAAGCAGGATCCGGGGCGACCAGTCGGCCGACCTTGCGGAGGCCGTGGCGAAGAGCCCGCTTGCCGAGGGACTGGCGAGGCTCGCGGAATCCGCCGGAAACGCAGCAGGCAGGGCGGACGAGGAGGGGCTACAGGGTGAGCTCAACGAGGTTGCATCACGGCTCCGAACAGCGCGAGCCGGCCTTTCCGATTTCCTCGCCCAGAGCGAGCCCAATCATGTCTACTGGGTCGAGCGGGGCGGCAAGGCCTCCACTTGGACCAGTCTCCATGCGGCCCCGGTCGCGGTAGCCCCGCTGCTCGGGCGCCTCCTCTTCCGGGAGGGAGGCACCGCCGTGATGACGAGCGCGACCCTCTCGGTCGGTGCTGCCGAACTCGATTACTTCCGCGACCGGGTGGGCGCGCTGGAGGTTCCTTCGCTGCAGGTGGGATCGCCCTTCGACTACAGCCGGCAGATGAAAATCCGGCTTGTCCGGAAAATGCCCGAGCCGAAGGACCCCGCCTACGAGGAGTCGCTGGCCGAATGGATCGCTCATTTCACCGGGGAGAGCCGGGCCCGCGCCTTCGTTCTCTTCACCAGTCACCGCACCATGCAGTCGGTGGCAGCGAGAATGACTGGGTTTTTCGAGGAGAAGGGATGGAACCTCCTCGTGCAGGGAGGAGGCCTCGCACGGTCCCGCATGCTCGAGGCATTCCGAGGAGAGGGGGAGAGCGTCCTCTTCGGCACCGATAGCTTCTGGACGGGGGTGGATCTTCCCGGCGAGGCACTCTCCAGCGTCATCATCACGCGACTTCCCTTTGTCACGCCCGACCATCCCCTGACGGAAGCGAAGCTCGAGCAGATCGAGGCGGAGGGGGGCGACCCCTTCCACTCCTACTCGCTTCCCGAGGCGATCCTGAAGCTCCGCCAAGGCGTGGGCCGCCTTATCCGCAGTTCCCGCGACCGCGGTTCCATCGTGATCCTCGACAGCCGCATCCTCACCCGCCCCTACGGAAAGGCCTTTCTCAAGGCACTTCCCGAATGTCCGGTGGAGATTGCGTAGAGGCCCGAGTCGAGAGACGAGGGTCGAAGGTCGCGTGTTTTAGAAAAAGGCAAAAAAGACCTACTCTTTACCGACGGAAAGTTCACGATTCTCTCCTGTCGAGACGCGACGAAGCTTAAGGCGTTTTGTAATGGAGGCTCACGAGCCGCAGGGCCTTCAATTTTTCCGCATCGCCCTCCTCAACGCTGTAGTAGTTGAGCTCCAGAGCGGCCGTGGGCTGAGCCCATTGGTAAATGATCAGGGTGTAGGTCATGTCCTGCGGAATCTTTTCACCGGACGGCCGCTCCTTGACCTTGTTGGCGATCAGGATTCCTGTTCCATACCGCTCACCGATGCGCCGCCGGGTGCGGTCGAAAAAGTCCAAGGTTTTCTCCCCATCCCATGAGGGATCGCTGTATTGGAGCTCCACTTCGACGAGAGAACCCTCCCGGAAGGTGAAGAGGGATTTTTTCAGCAGTTGGTCCCCCAGTCCCAGTCCGTCGGCCTCAAGCACAAACCTGTCCGGCGATTTCTGGGTCAGGGCGGTTTCACTCCCCTTCACGGCCTGGAGCATCTCGCGGACCTTTTCGACGCTGTCCCCCCAGTTCAGCGCGTAGGGAACCTTGATGGCCAGCGCGGAAGCCTGTTGGGCAACGCACGGCCATGCACAAAGCGCCAGGGCGGCGCCTGCCAGCGCGACCCGGAGCGCAGTTCGGCGTGGGGCTTTGATGGAAAGACCTCGGGGACTCACGGTGCGAATTCTCCTGCGGACGGCAACGGATGAAAAGCATCGGCTGCAATTTCCAGGCCGCCGGCGTTGAGGGGAACCAACCGGTCAAGCCCGCCGATCGTATACGAGGTGGAGCCCTTGGCGTTGTGAAGGGTCAGGATCGCGGTTCCCGGCCGGGAACCATGAGTCAACGTCGCCGACAGAACCCCCCCACCGGCGTCCTCAAGAGAAAGCAGGGGCAGGCCCTCGGCGCCAAGCGTCACGCGGTTGCCGCCGTCCAATGTTGCATCGATCGAGAGGAGGGGCCGGGTTTCCAGCAATTCATCCCGCGCGGCGCGCACGGTGATTCTGCCTGGAGGAAAGGGGGGGCGATAGCCGGGAAGGGCGCAGTCAACAAAGGGTTCCGAAGGCAGGGTTGGCGCCGCTTCCCTGACAGGGATGGCCGAAACACTCACCGATCCATGAACTAGTCCGCAGGCCTTGTAAGTGCCCGCAGGAACCTCCACGCCCCGATCATCCTTTCCGTCCCAAGTCATGATCAGGCCGTTGAGACCGGCCGGTATCGTGGAGATATCGGCATCGCGGTAGAGCAGTCGGATGCGTTCTCCCGAAGGGGAAAAGATCCCCATCGTGACGGGCCCCTCCATCTCCGGAAGTGCGACCGCAAAGGATTGCCCGGCACCCACCGCATCCAACAATCGCCCGGCGGAGAGCGTCAGCATCGCAGCCACCCCGGCAAACCGCGCCGCGGCTTTGCCAAGATCTTGTTGCCATGGGCGTTGCCGGATCTTCATGCTGAAGCGAATAGTTGATCACGCGGTCGGCCGCCCCCAAGAAGATTCTATCCGAGGATTCGATCTCTACGGCAAGGCGGTTGAACACCTGACCCCATCACCCATGTCCTCATCCATTCTCGTCACCGGAGGAGCCGGCCTCATCGGCAGCGCCCTCATCCACGCCCTCAATCAACGCGGCCAGGAAGACATCCTCGTCACCGACGTGCTTGGCAAGGATGCGAAGTGGAAGAATCTCTCGCCCCTCCGCTTCGACGACTACCAGCAGGCCGACGCCTTCCTCGACCGCCTCGAGTGCGAGCCCGAGAGCCTCCCCTCAATCCGCACCATCTTCCATCTCGGCGCCTGCTCGGCGACCACCGAGGCAGATGCCGGATATCTCATGGAGAACAACTTCCACTACACCAAGCGCCTTGCCCAGTGGGCACTCCAGCGCGGGATCCGCTTTGTCTACGCAAGCTCCGCCGCCACCTACGGCGACGGGACGCGCGGCATGGATGACGGCACCGATCATCTCGCCTCACTCCGCCCGCTCAATGCCTACGGCTACTCCAAGCACCTCTTTGATCTGCATGCGAAGCGCAACGGCTGGCTCGACCGCATGGTGGGCATCAAATACTTCAACGTCTTCGGCCCCAACGAGGGGCACAAGGCAGAGATGCGCAGCCTCGTCTCCAAGGCCTACGAGCAGATCCTCGAGACCGGCAAGGTCCGTCTCTTCAAGAGCCATCGCCCCGATTACCGCGACGGCGAACAGGTCCGTGACTTTGTCTACGTGAAGGACGCCGTCGCCATGACACTCCACCTTGCCGACACACCGTCGGCCAACGGCCTCTTCAATATCGGCACCGGCACCCCCCGCACCTGGATTGATCTCGCAACAGCTCTCTTCACGGCGCTGGATCGCACGCCCGAGATCGAGTTTATCGACATGCCGGATCACATCCGTAACCAGTACCAGTACCACACCTCTGCCAACATCAGTCGCCTCCGCGCCACCGGATGGAATACCCCCGCGACCACGCTTGAGGAAGCCGTCGGCGATTACGTGGGGAACTATCTCGTCCCCGGGAAGCACCTGGGGGGGTGACGGTCCTTGGTGCGCGGAGAATCCTCGACCCCATCTATGATGGCGATGAATGTCATCGTCGCGGGATTTTGGGGAATCGTTCTGGGAATTTTTCCGCGAGAACGTTTCCGAACATGGCCGAGAAGTCCGATCGCAACAGCGGGTCGGATGCCTGATTGGGAGCAATCGGCAGACAAACTCAAAAGAACGAATTCGGCCTAGTCCCGGAAGTTTTTAAAACTAAGCGACACTCCGAAATCCTTGGCGCGCAGGAAGGCGATGACCTCCTGAAGCGCGTCCCGCTTGGTTCCCGTCACTCGGATCTGACGATCCTGAAGGGAAGCCTGGACCTTGAACTTTTCCGCCTTGATGGCCGAGGTGATCTCCTTCGCCTTGGTTCCCTCAAGCCCCTGTGTGATGACGAATTCCTGACGGGTGTTGCCGATCGAGGAGACGGATGGCTCCTTCTGCTCGACATTCCTCAGATCCACGCCGCGCTTGGCGAGCTTGTTGACCATGATCTCGCGGACGCCCTTGAGTTTGTTGGCGTCCTCGGCGGTGAGGGTGATGAGCTCCGGCTTGGTCAGTTCAATCTTGGCGCTGCTGCCCTTGAAGTCGAACCGCGTCGCCAACTCCTTCACGGCCTGGTTCACGGCATTCTCGATCTCCATCCGCTCGATTTCGGAAACAACGTCGAAGGAAGGCACCGGGAAAGCCTGAAGGAAAAAGACTGAGGGCTGAAGATTAAAAATCCGCTTTTTTGCTCTTGAACCTCGGCATTCGACGCACGACCTCTCCCCAAACCCTTTTGCGAGTTGCAATCTCCCCTTTCTGCATGGATCTTATTCAGCCCGCCTAAGCCACAAAAGAGGCGGTTTAGAGACTTTAGCGCGACCATGACCACGACAGACCCTTCCGAGAAGCCCCGCACCGAGAATACCCGCGTGCGCGGAGTGACGCGTCTTGTTTCTCCTCACGAGATCAAGAAGAGGCTCCCCGCCAGCGCGGAAATCCTTGCCAAGGTAACCGAATACCGCGAGACCTGCCGCCTCATCCTGCGCGGCGAGGATCCCCGTCTTCTGGTCATCGTCGGTCCCTGCTCGATCCATGATCCCGTCTCCGCTCTCGACTACGCGCGTCGGCTTGCGGACCTTGCCAAAGAGGTGGGTGACAAGCTTTTCCTTGTGATGCGTGTCTATTTCGAGAAGCCCCGCACGACCGTCGGCTGGAAGGGTCTTATCAACGACCCCTATCTCAATGACTCCGGGGAGATGGAGCACGGCATCAAGGTCGCCCGCCAACTCCTCCTCGATGTCGCGGCCCTCGGTCTGCCGGCGGCCACCGAGGTGCTCGACCCGATCATGCCTCAGTACATCGCCGATCTGATCAGCTGGTCGGCCATCGGCGCACGGACCACCGAATCGCAGACCCACCGCGAGATGGCAAGCGGGCTCTCCATGCCGGTCGGCTTCAAGAACGGCACTGACGGAAGCGTCCAGACCGCGGTCGACGCCATGCGCTCCTCGCGCAACGGCCACAGTTTCCTCGGCATCGACCAGGAGGGGATGACAAGCATCATCAAGACGGCGGGGAATCCCGACGGCCATCTCGTGCTGCGCGGGGGACGGGACGGGGTCAACTATCACCCTCATCAGACGGCCGATGCCGCCGCGAAGCTGAAGGCAGCCGGAGTCCCCGCGGCCATCATGGTCGACTGCAGCCACGCCAACAGCGGCAAGGATCCCTCCCGCCAGCCCGAGGTCTGGAAGAGCATCCTCGAGCAGCGCGCCGCGGGCCGCTCCGACATCGTCGGGGTGATGATCGAGAGTCACTTGGAATTCGGCGCCCAGAATCTCGGGGACGACCCGTCGAAGCTGCGCTACGGCGTCTCCATCACCGATGCCTGCCTCGATTGGGCAACCACGGCGGAGCTGCTCCGCAACTCCTGATCTGACTTTCATCCCGCGGGCAACGCCATGGCTCTCGCCGAGACCGGGATCCTGATCCGGGAGATACCCCTAGCGGCCCTCGACTTCGAGTCGGCTGGGGAATGCGCCAACGAGGCCGGTGTTCCCGTCCAGATCGGAATTGCGTGGATGGGCGGGCTTGCCCCGGTGGCCGACTCCTTTTACCGAAGCTATCTCAAGGTCAAGGCGGAGCGCCCGGTGACCTGGTCGGCGCAACAGATTCACGGCATCACGGCAGACGATCTCAAAGATGCCCCGGATCTCTTGTCGCTCTGGCCCGAGATCAAGCAGCGGCTTCGCGGGCGGTGGGTCGTAGCCCATGGAAGCGGGACGGAGAAAAGGTTCTTGCGCGCCTTTCCGATGCATGGTTTCGGTCCCTGGGTCGATACCCTGACGCTCAGCAGGAATATCCTCCCCGGCCGATCCTCCTACGCGCTCTCGGACCTTGTTTGCGAACTCGGGCTGGAGGAGGAGGTGCGGACTCACCTTCCCGATTTCCGCTGGCATGAGGCGCTGAGCGACGCGCTCGCTACGCTCCTGCTCCTGCGCAAGTTGATCGAACTGACGGGAATTTCAGACCATCCCGTGGAAGTACTGCTCAGCAAAACCTGAGACCTGAGAATGGAAACACAAAGGGGTGGACTCAGGGGAGGCCGGCTGTTTTTCAGGTATCAAGGGTCAGGTTTCATCCCTCTCTTCTCGAAAAAAGTGGTGCTCGGGGGGGGACTTGAACCCCCATGCCTTTCGGCATACGCCCCTCAAACGTACGTGTCTGCCATTTCACCACCCGAGCATTGATGGGTCGGCAATCATACGGGAGGATTCCTTCGGGGCAAGAGAGAAAACTCGAAAATTTTGTGGACGCACACCTCCTTCCGTGGCATCCTCTCACTCCTTTTTCCAAAGAATTTCCCATGTCCTACGCAATCATCCAAACTGGCGGCAAGCAGTACCGCGTCTCCGAGGGAGACGTCCTGAGTGTCGAGAAGCTCGCCATCGAAACCGGCAAAGAGACCGTCTTCAACGACGTCCTGCTCGTCGTCAACGGTGACAAGGTCAACCTTGGCACCCCCCTCGTCTCCGGAGCTTCCGTGAAGGCCGAGGTCGTCGACCAGTACAAGGACGACAAGGTGATCGCCTTCAAGTTCAAGCGCCGCAAGGGCTATCACCGCACCGTCGGCCACCGCCGCCAGCTCACCGAGCTGAAAATCACCAAGATCTCCTCCTAGTCCCCCTCCATCACCCAAACCCACCTACCGCCATGGCCCATAAAAAAGGACAGGGAAGCGTCAAGAACGGACGCGACAGCATCAGCAAGCGCCTCGGCGTGAAAAAGTTCGGCGAGCAGACCGTCGTCGCCGGCAACATCATCATCCGCCAGCGCGGCACCAAGTATCTCCCCGGCCGCAATGTCGGTCTCGGACGCGACTACACCATCTTCTCCCTTGTGGACGGGAAAGTCCGCTTTGACCGCGCCGGTCGCCGTGTGAACGTCGATCCCATCGAGGTTGCGGCCAACTAAGGCGTATTCCTTCAGACCATTCTGGAAGGGATGAACACCCCCGGCGCTTCCATGCCGGGGGTTTCTTCTGCCGCCGGATCTCAGACACCCCGTTTCGGCATTCTCGGATCCGGCAAGGGATCCAACTTCCGCGCCCTGGCCGAGACTTTTCAGCAAGGCTTGCTGGGGAGCGAACCGGTGATCGTCCTCTCCGACGTCGAGACGGCGGGCATCCTTGACTTGGCGAAGGGGCTCGGGATCCCGTCTCATTTCGTGGCACCCGGTCCGTTCCGGACCAAGATGACCCCGGAGGCGGAGGGTGAGATCGTCCGCTTGCTTGAGGAGGCGAAGGTCGAGTTCATCGTCCTTGCCGGATTCATGAGGGTCATTAAGGAGCCCCTGCTGAAGGCTTTTCCGGGACGGATCCTCAATATCCATCCCTCACTCCTCCCGGAGTTTCGGGGGCTCAAGGCATGGCGTCAGGCCATGGAAGCCGGAGTCCCAGAGGCGGGTTGCACGGTGCACCTTGTCGACGAGGGGGTCGATACGGGGAAAATCCTCGGCCAAAGCCGCGTTCCGGTTCTCCCGGACGATACCGCGGAGACACTCCACGCCCGCATCCAGATCGCGGAGCACGAGCTTTATCCGCGCATTGTGCGCGGATTTGCGCAGAATCTCCTCGGAGAAAACCCCAAACCCCATACCCATGAGCCACACCATCACCGAGAAGCAACTCCTTGATTCCCTGAACTGGCGCTACGCCACCAAGACCTTCGACGCCTTGAAGAAGATCCCCGCCGCCACCTGGAATGCCCTCGAGGAGACCCTCGTCCTCTCCCCCTCCTCCTTCGGACTTCAGCCCTACCGCTTCCTCCTCGTCACCGATCCCGCTCTCCGGGCGAAGCTCCAGCCCCACTCCTGGAACCAGACCCAGGTCGTCGACGCCTCCCACTACGTCGTCTTTGCCGCCCGCACGGCCATGACCGAGACCGAGATCGACCGCTTTATCGACCGAGTTGTCGAGTTGCGAGGCATTCCCCGCGAGTCGCTCGAGGGCTACCGCGGCATGATGTACGGCAGTCTCCTGAGTCCCGGCTCCGAGAGCCGCATTCCTCATTGGGCCGCGCTTCAGGCCTACATCGCCCTCGGCAACCTCATGACCTCGGCCTCCCTGCTCGGAGTCGACACGTGCGCGATCGAGGGATTCGCCCCGGCGGAATACGATGCCCTCCTCGGCCTCAAGGATCAGGGCTATGCCTCCGTCGTCTGCTGCGCGCTCGGCTACCGGAGTGCGGAGGACAAGTACGCCGGTCTCGCCAAGGTGCGCTTCCCGAACACCGACCTCATCAAGATCGTCTGAGCCCGGTGACTCCCGCCCAAGAGCGCGATCTCGGTGAACAGCCCTTGGCCCGTCTACTGACGGAACTGGGGCTCAAGCCGCACGATCTTGTCGCCGCTTCCACCGAGCAGATCACCCACAAGATGGTCTCGCGCGGCACCAAGGGGCGCCGCCTCACGCGCAACGTGCAGGGAAAACTCCTCCGCGCACTCAACACCGCCTCAGGTAATACCTACGCCCTCCCAGATCTCTTCACCTACTGAAAAGGCAGAAGTTTTTGATCAGACCCTCAGAAAGAAAAGTGGGGTATGATTGAGTCATATCTTTGCGGTGAGATGGCAATTCTTCTGGATCTCCAGAGCAGATGGATGAACACACCATCCCTTCCTGATTTCCTGATTTCCTGATAAAATCTTCCGCATGCCTTTCCTCAACATCGCCGCGTACAAGTTCGCGGAGTTGCAGGCTCTGCCGGAGTTGCGCGAGCGGCTCAAAGGCGAATGCCGTGAGGCGGAACTCAAGGGGAGCATCCTGCTCAGCCCCGAAGGGATCAACCTCTTCATTGCCGGAGAGGTTGCCGCCGTGGAGCGGTTGCTTGCGACGTTACGCTCCATCCCAGGACTGGAGCACCTAGAAGAGAAACGGAGCGAGAGCGAGGAGCAACCCTTCAACCGGATGCTCGTGAAGATCAAGCAGGAGATCATCGCCTTCGGCGTGGAGGGGATCAACCCGGCCCGCCACACCTCGCCTAGAATCACGGCCAAGGAGCTCAAGCAATGGATCGATGAGGGGAGGAAGTTCACCCTGCTCGACACCCGTAACACCTACGAGGTGAAACTCGGCACCTTCGAAGGAGCCATCACCTTGCCGATCCGTCATTTCAGAAAATTCCCCGAAGCGGTCACCCAACTTCCCGAGGAGATGAAGGAGGCGCCCGTCGTCAGCTTCTGCACCGGCGGCATCCGCTGTGAAAAGGCAGCCCCTTACCTTGAAAAGACTGGCTTCCGCGAGGTGCTCCAGCTTGAGGGGGGCATTCTCAAATATTTCGAGGAGTGCGGGGGTGCCCACTGGAGCGGCGAGTGCTTTGTCTTCGACAAGCGCGTCGGCGTCGATCCCGCACTTCAGGAAACGGGAAGCCAACTCTGCTTCGCGTGTCAGGAACCGCTCACGGCGGAAGAGGTCAGGGATCCCCGCTACGTGTATGAAAAGAGCTGTCCCTACTGCCACGACGAGAAGGGCTAGGGATTTTGGCGTCGCGCGTTGATGATGAGGGGTTGAGGAAACTCTGGAGTGCACCCGTCACCCGTTTCCGTCTGCTAGCAGGTCTGGCCTCCGCTTCGAGGGGGCTTTTCGGGATGGCATGGGATCTCAGGAAAGCGCTTCCTTAGGGCGGAAATGGGACCGTCGACCCAACGTTACATAGCCTTCAGGACGATTTTGGCGACAACCCTGATCCTTGCAGACTTCCTCCGCGACTCTAGCGCCCGGTACATTGTTTTTTGTGAGCCCCGCTAGATCCCCTGTGCAGGGAGAACTTCAAGTCGCCTGGCAGGACATCCGTGGGTTCCCCAGATGCAGACAGGGGTGGGGCGGGTGCCGTCAGATTCCTCCTTCTGGAGATTGGTTAAGAAGAGCCGCTCCAGAAACGTTGCGGGGCCACGCTTGCAAAGAAAAGCCCCGCCGTCTCCGGCGGGGCTTTCTTGTGTCAGTCTAACGAATTCTTAGAAGGAAGCACCGACGCTGCAACCAGCCCAGCCGACGCTAGGAGCGGTGTTGTAGATGTTGATGCCCTGATAGGAGTAGGCCCAGTATCCGGTGACGGACCAGACCTTGGTGACCTGCCAGGTCACGGGGAGCTGGAACTGCCAGTTGTTGCCGCCAGTCACATAAGCTCCGTTCTGGTTGCCAGTGTAAGCGAAGGAGAAGTTGTACTGGGTGTTGGGATTGAAGGTGATCGAACCGTCCTTCTTGATGAAGTTGAGGGGGATTGAGGCACCCAGCGAGGGGGTCAGGAAACTCGATCCGGGATTGATGCACCCGTAGCTGTAAGGATTGGCTGTTCCGAGCTCATAGTAGTAGGTGAGTCCACTGTTAATGGTGACATCGCCGACCTTCTTCGAGTAGCCGCCCGTCACGTTGACTTCATTCTGGATCGCAGTACCGCTCTTAGCATGGGGATAGAGTCCTCCTGCGTTGAAGTAGTTGTACAGGGTATATCCTGCGCCGAGTGAGAAGCCGCTGTCGAAAGAGTGCAGGTAGTTCACCGGCACATCGAGCTCACGGTAAGCGGAGGCATTTGCATTCCTCTTCACAGCCGTAGCAAACCAGAGAGGCACGCTGAGCGTGTCCTTGGAGGTGATGTGCCAGGTAGGAGCGAAGGTGGTGGAGAGGATCCCGGTTCCTGCGAGCACGTCTTGTCCGCGGAACATGTAGCGGCTGTCGTAGTTTTCGCTAGCGTTAAACGTGAAGGCCGGAGAGGCCGGGGCGTTTGTGGCAACGGGGTTCTTGGCTTCAGAGCCCGCCTTGAGGGTGGTGGTGGCAGCGGCCGCCGTGAGAGCGATCGCAGCAACGCGTGTAATGAGTTTCATGGTAGGTTTTGGTTGGTAGTGGAACTGACTGCAGTCCCGTATGTATGTAAAAAGCAAAGGGCATGCCAAGAGTTTTTTAACTGTCTAACAGAGTAAACCAGCCGACGCTCTAAGCGTTTTGCTTAGGCGGATGGTCAATTTTGCTCAGCACGCCCCGGGTTGAAACACCCACAGCTTGCCCTCAAAGGAACTTTCGGGGAACCAAAGATTCCTTAGGTTTGCGGTTTCCAGAGAGCCGCATCGAGACAAGCCCAGAGATGGATGATCCAACCCAGAAAAAAGACCCACAGAATGCCCGTGAAGACAAAGAAGAGGATCGCCGGGAGAAGGCGCCCCTGAATCAACTGACCGAGGCCGGGGATGAAGAAGCTCGCCAAGGAGGCAATGACATTGCCTGCCGAACCTTGTCCAAGAGGGGTGCTCATGGAGAACTGTTTGCCCCAAGCGGCGCCTCCTGTCCAGCCCGGGAAACCGCCGCGTTGCTTCAACCTTGTCTACGGCGCCCCTCCCGCCCACCCTTTACCCATGGCATCCCTCTTCACCCCCGCCCACCTCCATCTGGCACTCAATCATGTGCCGATCATCGGCTTGGCCGTCGCCTGCCTCCCCATTCTGATCGGGATCCTCTTTCAGAGCCGTGGGGCACTCGCCTCGGGACTGCTTGCCGTGGTCCTCTGTGTCGGGACGATGCCGGCGATCATGGAGACGGGAGAAGGGGCCCAAGAATCGTTTGTCGATGGCTCGATCGAACCGGGGATGGACGCAGCGGGTAAGGCCGCCTTCCGCGAGCACAGCGGGCGGGCCAAGTTAACGGCGCCCGTCGTCTATGCTGCCGGGCTTTTGGCCGTGATCGCCCTTCTCACACTGATCAAATTCCCCCGGGAAGCCGGACTGATCGGATGGACGGTCCTCTTGGGCTGCATCCTCTCCATGGCGCTGAGCATCTGGACAGCCGAGGCGGGTGGGAGGATTCGCCATCCGGAGTTCCGTCCCGCACCCATGGTAACTCCGTCCCCCGAACCTCCCCCGGCCACACCAACGGCTCCAGCGCCTTCGCCATCCCCGTCTCCCACAACCGGATCCACCAACGGGGGGGCCACCATCAGCACCATCTGATGGATAGAGGCCCTATCGATCCGGCCGTTTCCGCTCGTCTTTGCGGTGCCTGCGGCATGTGCTGCGACGGCGGCCTTTTTCACTCGGTGGAGCTTCGGGCCGATGATCACCCGCGCCAGCTTGCGGCTGTCGGGCTGAAGCTTCGACGCAAGAAGGGCGTCGACTTCTTCCTTCAGCCCTGCTCCGCCCACCAAAAGGATCAGGGTGTCTGCTCCTGCAGGATTTATGGGGAGAGGCCTGCGCGCTGCAGGGCCTTCCACTGCCGCCAACTGGGCATCGTGGAGGCCGGCGTCATCTCCGAGACCGACGCGCTGGAAAAGATCCGCAAAGCGCGCTCCCAAGTGGCCCGCGTGAATTCCCTGATTGATCGTCTCGGCGGGGCCAATCCCAACCGCTCCCTAGCCCACCGAGCGGCGTATGCTCTCTCCATGCCGCTGGACTCGGCACGCTCCCCCCTCCATGAGGAGCTGGAATCCGCGATGCTGGAACTGGAATCCTTTCTCGCCCAAGAGTTCCGCACCGCATGAAGTGACTCCATCATGGCCCGGGACATCTCGGCACTCCGTCATCATCGCAAAGAGACTGTCTCCTCTTCCTCCGTGGATGCCTTTAAGCGTGGAGAATTGCGTCGTGGAAAACGCCGCCGGGAGAGGAGCAGAGTTCGAGCCAAACTGCCGACTCCTGGCTACCAACCCGCCAATCAAGCCCTGATCACTGCGTTCTTCTCGTCGAGAAGAATGACCATGGGCCTGTGCCTGGAGGCCTCCTCTTCGTCGAGCCATGCATACGACATGATGGTGAGGCGGTCGCCGATCTTTCCCAGGTGGGCGGTCGCCCCGTTGAGCTCGATGACACCCGATCCATGCGGGCCGTAAATCACGTAGGTCTCGAAGCGTTCGCCGTTGCCCATGTTCCCGACGAGGATCTTTTCGTACGGAAGCAGGCCGACGCGCTCGGCAAGGTCGGAGGCGATGGTGAGGCTTCCCTCGTAATCGACGGAGGCTCCCGTCACGGCGGCGCGGTGGATCTTGGACTTGAGCAGGCAGATAGTCATCGGCGAGCCCAAAAACCTAAGCCCCGAGAGGGCCTGCCCGCCAGATTTTTCAGATCACGACGGCCTCGGCGGGGTATTCTTCCAGAATGGAAGCCGGTTCCCGAGGCACCTCCTCCGCCCTGTCGAGCGCCCCGCAGACCGCAAGCGTCCGGAAAAGCTCCCCGTCGGGCGTGAACTGAAGCAGTTGCAACCGGCCGTTCATCTCCTCGACCAGGGCCGTGCGGCTCTCCACCCAGTCGCCCGTGTTATAATAGTCGAGCCCCTTGATCTTGCGGATCGCTGCGGTGTGGATGTGACCGCAGATGATCCCCCCGGCCTTGGCGTCGGCGGCGAAATGCACCATCGACTCCTCAAAGCCGCCGATGAAGTTCACGACATTCTTCACCTTGGCCTTCACATAGGCGCTCAGTGACCAGTGACCCCGCCCGAAGATCCGGCGGAAGAAATTCACGGTTCCGTTGAGGTGCATCAGCAGGTGGTAACCGACATCGCCGACATGGGCCAGCCACCCCATGTTCTGGACCACGGTATCGAGCTCGTGGCCATGGGCGACCAGCAGGCGCCGCCCGTCGACCGTCGTGTGAAAGGCGCGCGACTGGATGTGGACGTTCGCATAGTCGCCGGTGAAGTCGGTGATCCGCTCGTCGTGGTTGCCGGGGATGTAGATGACCTTGGAGCCTTTGCGTCCCTTGCGGAGGATCTTCTGGATCACGTCGCTGTGCTCCTGTGTCCAGTAGACACCGCGCTTCATCGCCCAGATATCAATGAGATCGCCGACGACATAGAGGGTATCGCACTCGAATGTGCGCAGGAACCCTAGGAGCGCCCCGGCCTGACTCCCGCGTGTTCCGAGGTGAACATCGGAGATCCAGACGCTCCTGTAGCGGATGGTGGCTGCGTCTTCCACAACATCTTGTTACGGTCCGGAGCGGCGATCTCCAAGGGGTGTGTTGTCACGATTTCGTCACATTCGTTTCCCAGGGAGCCGCTAATTTCATCCCATGATGGCCGCTGGAGATCATGGGGTTGTTTTCCAAGGAGTGAAGCGAAGCGGCAATATCCGCAGTGGTCTTGCCCGAGCGAATAACACAGGAAAACGGACAAATGGTCACAGCCCGAAGGGTTGCTAAAATCACAGGTCTCTATGCGATGAAATCAGCGGTTGCCTTGGTAGGACTAAGCGGGTTGCCCTCTGTCCGTTCCCCATGGCATGATCCCGCGATGGCTGAGAAAGATCCCCCGGAACTGCTCTTTTCCGAAGAGATGCTCTGGTATTGCGTGAAGACGAACCCAAAACAGGAGGGGGTCGCCACCCGCCTTCTGCGTAGCGAGCTGGGTCTGGAGGTCTTTTGCCCCAAGATCCGATTCAAGCGGGCCCGCTCGACCGGAGTGGCCTGGGTGAGCGAGGCGATGTTCCCAGGCTACATCTTCGCCCGCTTTGTCTACCCCGAGCTTTACCGACGGATCGCCGCCACCAGCGGAGTGGCCAAGACCCTTTCCTTCGGAGGCCGCCCCTGCGCGCTCGACCCCCAGATCATCGAGGATCTTCGGTGCCATGTAGCCGACGGCGAGACGGTCGAGATCGCCTGCGACATCAAGGAGGGCAAAGAGGTGAAGGTAGTCGAGGGCCCCTTCCTCGGCGTCCGGGCGCTGGTCACCCGCATCTTGCCGGCGCGTGACCGCGTCGCGATCCTGCTCAAAATGCTCGGTCAGGAGCGGGAGATCGAGGTCGCCGCGGCCGCCGTGCTTCCCGACATCCAGCATCCGTTGGCCGAAAAGTAGGGATTGGCTCTCGGGCATGGGGATCAGCTGTTCCCTAGATTCTCGACCAGAGGGATCAAATCCTTCATCGTTCTGCGCATGAAAATTCTTGTGATCGGATCGGGAGGACGTGAGCACGCCTTGCTCTGGAAGCTTTCGCAGAGCCCACGGGTGACCTCCCTCCTCTGTGCGCCGGGCAATGCCGGGACTGCTACGATCGCGACCAATCATTCCGTGGCGGCGACCGATCTTTCTGGCCTGGTGGCTCTCGCCAAGGCTGAGAAGGTCGATCTCACGATCGTCGGCCCGGATGATCCGCTGGCCGCCGGTGTCGTGGATCTGTTTCAAGCGCAGGGGCTTCGCGTCTTCGGTCCCGTCGCCGCCGCTGCACGGCTCGAGGCCTCGAAATCCTTCGCCAAGGAGTTCATGATGCGTCACAAGATCCCGACGGCGGGATCAGCGACCTTTTCCGATAGCTCCGCAGCGCTGGCCCATTGCTCCACGGCCAGGTATCCGCTGGTCGTGAAGGCCGATGGTCTGGCCCTCGGCAAAGGGGTCGTGATCGCGCAGACCCGCGAGGAGGCGGAGTTTGCAGTGCGCCAGTCGATGATCGAAAGGGTCTTCGGGGATGCTGGGGCGACCGTGGTCATCGAGGAGTTCCTGACCGGCCCCGAGTGCTCGATCCATGCGCTGGTCGATGGAAAGGGATACACGCTCTTTCCCGATGCGAAGGATCACAAGCGCGCCCTCGACGGCGATCAGGGGCTCAATACCGGCGGGATGGGGACGATCAGTCCCTCCCGTGTCGTCGATGCCGCGATGCAGGAG